>ODAI011620955.1_pt1 | contig 56331 bp, 44 predicted proteins | sample 1539321 | NCBI WGS metagenome assembly ODAI01 (sample SAMN02144231, study PRJEB22623) | gut metagenome | biome: sheep rumen | host: Ovis aries | place: New Zealand | reverse complement strand
TTAAGTTCCGAGTAGGCATTGGCCAACTCCTTGCCGTTGACCATCAGCTCGAAGCGTTCGGTCAGTCCGGGCTTTGAGCGGTGCATTTTGGTCAGGGGCGACATCTCGACAGGATAGTCAGTGATGAAAGTAGGCTGGATGAACGTGCCCTCGCAGAACTCGCCAAAGAGCTCGTCGATAAGCTTGCCCTTGCCCATGGTTTCGTCGACATCCATGCCCTTCGACAGGCAGAACTGGCGGATCTCGTCTTCCGTCTTGCCTTCACAGTCGAAGCCCGTCTTCTCGCGGATGGCTTCCAGGATGGGCAGACGGCGGTAAGGGGCCTTGAACGAGACGATGTTGCCGTCAATCTCGCGCTCGGGCTTGCCGTTGACGGCGATGCAGACGGTCTCCAGCAGTTTCTCTGTGAACGACATCATCCAGTTGTAGTCCTTATACTGCACATACAGTTCCATGCAGGTGAACTCCGGGTTGTGGTTGCGGTCCATACCTTCGTTGCGGAAGTTCTTGCCGATTTCGTATACACCCTCAAAACCGCCCACGATAAGGCGCTTCAGATACAACTCTGTGGCGATGCGCATGTACATATCCTGATCCAGCGCATTGAAATGCGTAATGAACGGACGGGCGGAAGCACCGCCGGCAATGCTCTGCAGCGTGGGTGTCTCCACTTCGGTATAGCCGGCCTCGTCGAGCACGCGGCGCAGGGTGCGCAGCACGGTGGCGCGCTGCAGGAAGGTTTCTTTCACGCCTTCGTTCACCACCAGGTCCACATAGCGCTGGCGATAGCGCAGTTCGGGATCGTCGAACTTGTCATAAGCCACACCGTCTTTATACTTCACGATGGGCAGCGGCTTGAGGCTCTTGGAGAGCAGGGTGAGTTCCTGAGCATGAACGGAAATCTCGCCCGTCTGTGTGCGGAACACGAATCCCTTCACGCCGATGAAGTCACCGATGTCCATCAGTCGCTTGAACACCGTATTATATAGGTCTTTATTCTCGTTGGGACAAATATCGTCGCGTGTGATATACACCTGAATGCGGCCTTTGCTGTCTTGGATTTCAGCGAAACTGGCCTTTCCCATCACGCGGCGGCTCATCATTCTGCCGGCAATCACCACCTGCCGCGGCTCGTCCTCGTCTTTGAACTCAGCACGGATGTCTGTGCTGAATGCGTTGGTTGGATACTCGGCTGCCGGATAGGGATTGATGCCCATGTTGCGCAGTTCTTGCAGACTCTGTCGCCTGCCTATTTCCTGCTCACTTAGTTCTAAAACGTTCATATTTTCTTGTTCAATCTGTTCTAAAATGCGAATTTGGTGCAAAGTTACGGATATTTTCTGCAAAATGCAAGTTTCCAGTCCGCAAATTCCATTCTTTTTTATTGTTTCTTCCTCTTTCTTCTTCATTCTTGATAAATATGCGTACCTTTGCCGCCGAAAAAAGAAAGCAAGAACGAGTAGGTAACCACTCATCAAAAAGAAACTATGCAATATCTGGGCGAAACCATCTCATTGGCCGTGGCAATGCTGTGGACCATATCCGCACTGGCTGCCGAAGTGGGCAGCAAGCGCTTGGGCGTGTTTGTCATGAACGTGTGGCGCATGGGGTTGGCGCTCATCTTTTCCGCTCTTTTCATGTGGGTAGTGATGGGTGCGCCCTATCCTGTCTATGCCAGCGGAGAGGCCTGGGGATGGCTGCTGCTGTCGGGTGTCGTGGGCTATTTCTTTGGCGACTGGTGCCTGTTCAACAGTTATCTGACCATCGGATCGCGCTACGGCCAACTATTCATGACGCTCGCGCCGATGTTCACGGCCATCTTTGCATGGGTCATGCTCGGCCAGACGCTCGGATGGAACTCTCTGCTGGCCATGGCTGTCACCCTGCTGGGCATCGCCATTTCGGTGATGGGCAGAGGCGAGCACCACGCTTTCTCGTTCCAACTGCCCACCAAAGGAATTCTTTTCGGCATCGGCGCGGCTCTGGGACAGGGCGTAGGACTGGTATTGAGCAAGATTGGATTAGACAAATACATCGCCGACGTGCCCGCCGCATTGCTTCCGCAGGTGGAAAACTATCTGCCCTTCGGTGCCAACATGGTGCGCTGTGTGGCCGGTCTGGTGTGCTTCTATTCGTTCTATGCCGTGATGATTCGCAAGCGCCCCGACGATCCGCAGACACTCCGCACGTCGGTTCACAACCATATAGGACTGCTGGCCATGCTCACAGCCGTGTTCTCGGGGCCGTTCATCGGCGTAAGCCTGTCGCTCATGGCCGTGCAACACACGGCAGCAGGCATTGCCAGTACCATCATGGCCATGACTCCCATCATCATTTTGCTGCCTTCCCACTATCTGTTTCACCAGCCCATCACGTTGAAAAGCGTCGTTGGAGCAGTGGTTTCCTGCATCGGCGTATCGCTGTTTTTCTTGTTGTAAACCATTGGAATGGAGCACCGAAAGCAATGCTTTGCCATCGGCAAGGCAGCACTTTCGAAAAGTAAATTATATTAGGGAACGATATACCTGTTGACTTAAGGTTTCCCCCGGCATCACTTCCGTCACTCTGTTGAGTACGAATATCAACGGCTTAGTTCTTTCTGAGTCGTTGTTTTTGTCCTTTCAACTTTATCCTTTATTCGTCTGACTATGCACTTTATCTTTCCCCTTTCATATTCCGTCATATTCAAATTGCATAGTTCTTTCCAATATCTGTGATAATCTGCAAGTGCTGCAAGCAGCAGAACATCTATTCCTGCACATGCATCTTGTCCCGTGCCATTTCCATGCACATGTACCGACATCGAATATAGTTCCGCCGCTTTGTCCCCTAACCTTCCAAGTTCTGCAATCTGACTATCTATCTTTGTTTCGTTAATCATCTATTATAAATAGGATTGTCTGTTGATTTTTTTCTGTATTCATGGTATCTTTATGATATATTTCATTAACTATGTGGACTAAACCTATTAGAGATTATGATTGGAGACCGGATATAATTCTGAATTTCAAACTGAGCCGGAAACAAGTAACCAAGGAGAAAAACATCAAAGGCAAAACAACAAGAGCCTTTGCCTATCACAATTATTGCGATATTAAAGACCATTTTCGTATTCAGTATTTCACAGACGGAACATTCTGTGTGTACGAAAAATTATGTGATGGATATAAGTTCCTAACAACGCAACTGTTTTTGATAGGTTATTTTGAGTGCAGGAAATTTGTTAGAACATCATATCGTGACGTTGAGAAAATTTCAAAGGTCGGTTTTCATAATTTAAAATTAACAAAAGCAGGACAAGAATTCATAAATAGTGGGATTCTAAGTCGGGACGATATTATAGATGCATACAAAAAGTGTGTCAAGTTGGAGATAAAGCATGATGTGAAAAACTTAAAGAAACGAATTATAGACTTTGAGAATGGGTATTATGACCAAAAGCTACGTATTAGAAATGAACTCCTGTCAACAATAGATGGGAACAAGAATAGTAAGCCGAAAGAGAAATACCAAACAATGAGAGAAACGATTGGCGACAGAAAAATCAGATTGAGGTTTATGGAGGAATTTGACATGACGGTTCCAGATAGTTTTAGATTCTTCTGTGAACTGCCTGCTGAATATAAAAAGTCCGACGGGGGGAACTATGTAGAGTATGGTCATTGTACATTAACGGCAGAACAGATTTTACATCATTGGCATCATCCGGAGGCAAGACTCATTATCAGACAAGACTATAACGGTACATTTAGATTTGTAGTTCCTTTAAACTTGATAGATTGTGAATATGTGGATGAGTAACTATTTATAATAAAAAGGCAGCACACACCTTCATTTGAAAGCTCAGGGATGCACTGCCATGACAAAGGGACTAATCACCATAGCGATATTCGATTAAGTGGATTAACCACTCCCTTTGGTTTTCGAGCTTCTTGAATAACCTAACCATTGGCAGAATTATTAAGATTTTATTTTGCCATCTTCCTTTGGAGAAGACAACGACTTGCCCGGTTGTTCAGACAAGCTATTGCAAAATTACAAATAATCACTGACAATTAATCGAATTGTCGGTGATTTTTCTTGTTTATTAACCTTTTATGCAAGCCGGACAGCTAACTAAAGCTAAAGAACCCGAAGGAATGATATCTTCCTTGGTTATGTCTGGACATTTTTGTATCTTTGCACTACAATTAAGATATAAGATAAGAAAGTAGTATGAAGATAGATTTCAACAAATTCGACAGCCTTTTCAAAGTGATGAATTATTTCAGCACCGATGCAGTATGCAAGCAGACTCTCGCAGAATCGAGATGGTCAGACGGTGACGTGGTTTGCCCTTATTGCGGTGGCCACCATTGCCATCTTTGTAAAGATGACCGCTATCTCTGCAAGGAGTGTAACCACAAGTTCAATGTGACTGTGGGTACTATATTCGAGAACACCAAGGTCTCACTCCGCAAGTGGTTCATAGCCATGTATCTCATCAGCAGCCACAAGAAGGGTATTGCCTCACATCAGTTGGCACGTGACATTGACGTGACACAGAAGACCGCTTGGTTCATGTTGCAGAAAATCCGCTCACTTTACGGACAGACTGACGAAACAGCCCTTGAGGATGAGGTGGAATGTGACGAGATGTACCTTGGAGGCCGAGAGAAGAACAAGCATCAGAGCAGGAAGACTGAGGGTACACAGGGCAGAAGCACCAAGACGAAGACTCCGATTTTCGGATTGGTCCAGAGAGAGGGCGACCTCCGCGCCATGATGGTGACAGACACCAAGGGCAGTACCCTCATGCCCATCATCAAGCAGTTCGTGAAGGACAATGCCCATTTGTTCACTGACGAGCATAACGGATACAATGAACTTCATGCCGAGGATTCCAAGTATAAGCATTCCATCATTCGTCACAAGGAGAATCAGTATTCTGACGGTAACGGAGTCACGACTAACACCATTGAGGGCTTTTGGGCGCATTTCAAGCGTAGCATCTTCGGAATCTACCACTTTGTTTCTGTGGGGTACTTGCAGCGTTATATTGATGAATCTGTGTACCGTTGGAACACAAGGAAAGCGACTGAGAGCAGCCGCTTCCAAGAGATGTTCAGAATGTCTGAAAAAGTCTATACATACAAGCACGTGAGGATGGTGGCATAAAATAGAAGTGGATTATTTCTCATACTTCACATTTTCAATTGACCTCATGTTGTTATTTATATAGCAATTGAACTTACTGATAGTATCAAATATCTTTTGAGGTTCAATGTCATTTTCTAACAAACATAGGGCTGCTACTTCTTCTTGTCCGGTTGCACCATAATTACGGTCATCTATTATATAAGTATCAAATATATTCTCTTTCCCATAGACATCAGACTTGAATAGAGTTCCATTTATGGACATAATACATCCAAACGTACTATATACCTCATCATCATTTTGCAATCCATGTTTTTCACAAAAAGCTTCCCATATTGACCTCATCATGTCAGATATTCTTTCGACAACCTCAGTCCTGTTTGATATGTAATTAACAATATTGCGTGCCTGAATCTCGTTGGCAATTCTTAGTTTAACCCAATTGCAAAATTTTGTCGCACCTGTACATCCAAACAAGACATTGCAATTTGGCAAATCGATTTCCAATATCTTTAAGCCATTACTACTTTTGATTCTGTTGTCTGCAAGTCTTATACCTTCACTATAAATGGAATGGGTTTTCTTATCTCTATCTACTTTTATAAATACTAATGACATAATTATTTAAAATTATTGGCTTTTTATAAATGTTATTACAGTTTTTCTACGTAGTAATGCAAATATACTTCATGAAATTGAAAGTAAGAAATCTAATACAGCTAAAAAATATTAAATCAATTTGCAAAAAACAGAAGCGACTGAGAGCAGCCGCTTCCATGAATTCTTTCAGATTAGGATGGTTCTTTTATGTATTTTTCAATACAAGCCGGGTAAATGGCAGAAATGCTTCAGGGTGAGTATAATCTTCCAACTCCTTCATTGACAGAGATGGGTTGTCCTCATAAGCACGGATTAGCAGCTCTGTACAACGTTGAATGTTAGAAAACCATATCGGGTCTATTGTTTTGACGACATCCCAACCGGAACGACCGAGAAATCTACCTGTGTAAAGTTCCATCTTCGTTTTCACCTCTTCCTCACTGCCACCATTATAGCAGCACATGAAAAAATAGTGGTATGAAAGCCAAAGTTCTGCCTTACAGTCATGCCGGTCTCTTATTTTCGTATACATTTCGTCACCAAGTATCTGTTGCGCTTCAAAATCTCCATCTTCTCCTGCTGCTATAATCCTGTTCATCATCTCCTGTGTATCTTCTGTTTCATTGGTGCCTTTTGCAGAATTTCCACAGGAGTAAAAAGTGATAGAAATAGCAAATATTATTAGAAGATAAATGAGATATGGAATTAGCCTACTCTTGTACATCCTTAATAAGTGATTGTAGTTCTTCTACAATAGATTCCTTTTCATTCAGATTTTGCGTAGCATTGATTAAGTTTATAATACTCTCAATCGTAGCGACAACGAGTTCTTTTCCATACATCTTACCAATAGTTGCAAGGTCAAGTTTTGCAATGTCCTTTAGCACATCAGTCATCAGATATGCAATAGATTCAAATGGAGTGCCGGGTGTCTCATAAATCTTTCTGATAAGGTCAATAATTGTAGAAACGGCTTTTTCTACAGATTGAGATTTCTCTGAATTGATAACAGCATCATTCTTCAACTGAGCAAGAACGGTGATTTTGTAAGGGTTATTTGACATAATTATAAATTTTGCGCACCCCCGGCCCAATGAGTACAGGTTTTGTTTCCGTTATCTGAGGCACGAAAAAGAAGTGAGGCCGCATCCATATCTTATACTTGAGTGTGGCCTTCGACTGCCAATATAACGGATAAGATAGAATTAAGCCTCACCTTGACTGTATATCGGGGTACGATGATACAGACCAAGAGAGTGCTTCCTTTACCTATTCCTGTTATATTGCAATCCGGCATTATGCCGAATAACCTTTGTGAAGTTGTCGAAGTTTCACTCAAAGGAACCAGTGTTGGAATGCACTTCCAAATCATGTCTGTCAAACACGGTAATCGTGAATGACGGTGCAAAGATACAACTAATTTGTGAAAAATCGTCCAACTTTCAATAAAAACTTGAAAATGGTATTATGTGTATGCGAATCTGTTTCTATTGACTTCGGTTTTACCACCATGAATGTTTTTACCAATCTGAGATACTATCAACTCTGTTACCCGGCGTATCAGCATAGGGTCATTCTGTATCATCTGAGTGAGATTGATTGTCTCTCCTGTCGGTGATTTGAGGTTAAGGTCTCCATATATATGCACGTCCAATGGTTGATTGATTCCTTGGTTTTGTTGCATACTGGAACCATTCCCCTGTGAGGCGATTCTTGCCAATTCATTGATTGATTCCGTGCTTGGCATTGCATATTCACGTGGTTTCCTTTCAGGGGCAGGCTCTATATAATTTCCCCGTGTGAAGTCATTCTTAATATCGTCAATGCTCCGACCTTGTACTCTTGCCATTCGAGCCATCTGCATATTTTCAGTGAGGTTGTATTCCCTTTCACCTGTTTTTGGATTTATCCGACCAATGCCTTGGCCAAACTCTTGTATACGTTTCTCATGTGCTTTGGGGTCTCTCCATGCGTCGTATAACGTTCCTAAATCGTATCTGTTGTTGGTCGTTGAACTGGAACCGAAGACATTTGCGAAGTGGTTTTCCAACATAGACTGCACCATGTTCCCACCGTATCGGTTGTTGGTCGTTGAACTGGAACCGAAGACATTTGCGAAGTGGTTTTCCAACATAGACTGCACCATGTTCCCACCGTATCTGTTGTTGGTCGTTGAACTGGAACCGAAGACATTGTTATATATAGCGTCTACTTTTCCAAATATATCATCAAATAATTTATCGAATGGTCCGCCTGCCTTTGCGAATATAGCACTGTCTCTTGGGTCGGATTTGGCCAGCTTAACCGACCCATCTTGAATAGGAGTGACATTATCTGCACTAACGACCATCGGATTACCATTGCCGGATGCGACACCATCAGGCATTGCCATCATAGCAGCATCCCACATCTGAGTTTTCATTTCGTTATGTCCCTTTCGTGATGCTTCAGCGGCTTTAATATTAGCAGGGGTATTCTTGTCGGATTGCCAATTTGAGTTGTTGGATTTTATTCCCGTCAACCAATCTGTGAATTTCCCAAACCATGACCTTGTATCTTCATTGTATACTTTGGTTTGTTCTTGGGCAGACATTCCATTACGATACCTTGCATTAGATTTCAATTGGTCTATCTCGTTATTTCTTGCCTCACCTTTGCCATACTTGATGCGTAAGTCTTCCCCTTTATCTTTTGAATATGCTTGACCTTTTGTTGCATAGACTGCCATTGCCTGCTTGTATTCAGAATTGATTCTTCCGAGTGCATCAAGCGTTTTCTTCTGTTCTTTTGAAGCATCAGCACGAACATCTTTAATAGTTGCGACAATTTCTCCAAAATTATCATCATAAGCCGTCAACAGATTGTGTATATCTGTTTCGGCTGTTGAAACGAAATTATCAAATGTTGCAGCCCCTAACTTTGCGGCAATGGCCTTTGTCGCACTTTCAATTCTCTCAACTGTAGATAAAGTTCCTTGTGCATATTTTGTAGCATCTTCCTCTTTGTTTCCTGAAAGTATATTGTCTAAATCCTGTGTCTTTACATCACCGACATTCATACGACCGCCACTAATAGTATTCACATACCATTGACCCGTTTTTTTGTCAAACTGTGCTTTGTTTGCAATGGCATCTTGGTCTTCTTTACTGAGTGTAGAACCGCCCATCTGCTGTTTAACGACATCTTTCTGTCTGGCACCACGAGCCATATTCTTTGCATCCTCAACAGATATTCCAAGGCTTTCAGCAGCAGAGCGTATCATCTTATTTTCGGCATAGTTGAATGTCGTTTGGCCTGTTTTCTTATCGAATCTGCCCATTGTACTAAACATTTTCTGAATGCGTTTTGCATATGCATCCGGGTCTGCATTAGCCTCAAATTCCATTCCTAACGGGTCTGAGAATGCTGCAAATGGTCCACCAAGAACTTGAAGTTTGGCAGAGGTTGTTATCGTATTTTCCAAACCACCACTTTGTATCTTCTCCAAAGCACCACCAAGAGAACCAAGATTGAAACGTGCGCTTTCTGCCCATTTGGATAACTCAATGAAGCCCTTGGTTCCGTTCTTAAAATCGTACTTGTTTGCAAGTTTTAAATTACCAAGGACATCTTTGACAAGTTTCTTTTGTGATATACCCATTCTGTTGGCATCCTTGTACATCTCATACATAATATCAGCAGAGTCCGAAACCGACTGATTGAAGATATTCATCTGAGCCTCGAAATTCATTAAGTTGTCCTCTCCGACTACCCGGCCTACAGCAAAATTCTTCTCATATTCAGCATTCGAGAAATTGACAGTTCTCCCACTTGTCTCTGCATACTGAGATTGCATCTTCAACGCATCCTCAATGGTCTTGTTGTATTTGGCAAAGGTCTCTCCCATACCAAGCATCCGGTCTTCAAATGCTCTTGTCTGACTTACAGATAGCCCCGTTTCAGCTTGATATCTATGTACGGCCTTATCCTGTACCCTCAAATAGTCATCTGCCTTCTTTGTGAACTCATTTACTTGCTTGAGAATCTTTGCAGCATTACCTAAACGTGCTTCTTGCAGTTTCTGCTCTTGCTCTAATACGGCTTCTTGGTATTTATTCACTTCGCCCCAAATGGGTATCCAATTGGTCCAGGTATGTGCCATTTTCAAGTTAGCCATTGCTGTAGCATTCTGAGCCTCAACCATTGCCAACTGACTATCCATTGCCAATTCCTGTGCGGAGTATGCCCCTTTTACGGCATCTTCCCAAGAATTCATGCTTGCCGTCATCTGATTAATTGAGACACGCATATTTGAACTGATACTCCTAAGAAGATTCTCCGTGTCTAAACGAATATACTCTGTTGCTTTACCTATACCAAATTCTATTGCTTTTATAAGACCTCCAATTGCCGCAATCGGTATGGATTTCTTCATCATCCCGCCAATCAACTTAGACATTCCACCGGAGGCATTGGCCAAGAGTTTGTCATCCATCGTGCCGAGTGCTTTCTTCGAAGTGGCAGGGTCAACTTTACGCTTCTTCAGTTTACGCCCGGCTTTCATGCGGTCTTGCTCCGCTTTTACGCTTCTTTCACGATGTTTTTCTCTCTTGAATTGCTCATCATCCCTCTCCTTGGTTTTCTTGTCACGTAGTTTTTCTGCCCTTTCTTTGCGATTGGGGTCTGTAGTCCGATTTATAAAATCGTCTAATCTTTTAATGTCCCGACTTAGTTGAGCAATGTTCTCGTCACATTTGCTTATCTCATCATTGAAACCTTGTACACTGTCATCTGCATCTTCATAAGCACGTGTCAATGATACAATTTCGTCATGTTGAGATTGCTTTATACCAACCTCTTTGTCAAAATCTTCTTTTATTGAGCGTTCTTTCCCCTCTCGTCCATCAATTATTTTGGCTGTGCTTTCAAGTGTTGATAATATGCTGTTAATGGTCATTCATGCTTATTGTATATACCTTATTTAAAGTTATAGAACAAGTCTTCATTTAGTTCCAATCCTTCATTTGATATGGTTCCAGGTGCTTCACCTCGTAAATACTCTATAAGTTTCTTCAAATCCTCATATTGTTGTTCGTTCAGCCATTCGTCTATGTCATAGGAACCATTGACAGAAACAATTTGATGCTGTAAGATGTACTGTGCAACCTTGCAATAATACTCTGTCTCTGACATATCCTTCCCCGATATGATTTCATTGTCAATCTGTTCGACAAATCTTGATATTTCTGTCTCATCCCTATGGGTCAATATTCGATACTTGATAACATCCCCATTTGGAAGTACATATTCAAAATGACCCTGTTCGTCACCTTTTAGAGTGAAATCCTTGAATGCAATGATAGATAGGTCTATTTCTTTTTCTTCTCCGCTTTCATCTATATATGAATAGGTGTCACCGTATCCCGTCCGTCTGAGCCAAAGCAATATAGCCTCTCTATCTGCAATACAAAGGTCTTCTACGTTAATGGTTTTATCCAAAGTCTTTTTCTCCAATAGGACATCGCACATCGTCCCATTTTCAAGTAGTTGTGGAGATGTAATGATATTCTCGTCTAAGGCTGTCAAATAACCAACAGGCAGTTCTTTTACTTTATTTCTGTAACATTCCCCTTTGCTTGGCAACTGTACTATTTCATACCGAGACTCATCTATGTAAATGTCGTTTGTCATACGTTCTTCTATATACCATAAATATAGGGGAAACGGTTTCTTGTATCAATGGCATAAACAAAAAATCACCGGCACATTCATGGACGTGTCGGTGATAATGGAGTTGTATCTTAGTTGTCTTCTGAGTACAATTATAAATATGACACTATTTATAAAAAACCGGGGGAAACCTTAAGTCAACAGGTATATCGTTCCCAAATTAAATTAATTTGCTGAAGCAGGGGGGAACGCTGAAGCAACAAAAGCGATGGTTTCAAGCCTCTGAAGTGCCTGTTCTGAAGGTGAGAACGGTTGCACGATGAAACACGAAGTGCCGCTTCCTTCTGAGGGAAACGGCACTTCCAGCCCCACGGCTCAGCAGTTTTTCATATCTTGATGTATATCTTTTTCCTGTAGAGCAGATAGCCCACCAGCCCGCACATCAGCACATAGGTGAGCGCAAAGCAGAGCGAAGCGAGATAGGTGTTGCTCACAACAGAGTGGATCACGCCATAGATGGCATCGTTGATGCCGTAGTGGCCGAAGGCGATGGCCATCAGTTCGCTCAGCACATAGAGGAACAAGGGGTTCATGCCAAACACCAGGAAGGGCATGGTCCAGCGCTTGCGCCCCTTGATATCGATGACATACATCAGCAGTCCCTGTATGGTGGCGCACAGACCGCACGTCATCAGCACGTAACTGGGGCTCCAGATGCGCTTGTTGAGCGGCAGTCCGAACTGCAGCAGATAGCCGCCAATGACCAGGATGCCACCCGCCAATAGAAACATCATCACCTTGTCGTGCTTGTCTTTCGACTCCATCATCACCTTGGCGCAGAAGAATCCTATCAGTGTATGGGCGATGGCAGGAAGCGTTCCCAGCAGTCCCTCGGGGTCGATGGCACTCTTGTGATACAGATGGTCGTAGCCGAACACGGCGTTGTCAATGCGCGCGGCTATATTGGTGGCATCCTGCGCATAGCCGTTGCCAACCATCAGGATGACTGTATAGGCAATCAGGATGGCAAATACCACATGCAGGGTGTAGCGGTGGTTCACGAAAAGGGCGAACAAGGAGGCCGCGCAATAGCACAGGGCGATGCGCTGCATCACGCCCATGATGCGCAGATGTTCGAAAGAGAAGCCTTCTTTGAGCAGCAGGGCAAACCAGTTGATGAACAGTCCGATGGCAAAGATGACGACCGTGCGCCGGATGATCTTGCCGACCACCTGCCCCGTGGCACGAAACTGGAACTTGCGCAGCGATATATAGGTGGAGATTCCCATGATGAACAGGAAGAACGGGAACACCAGGTCGCAGGGTGTCATGCCGTTCCACTTGGAATGCTGCAGTGTAGCGAAAGTGTCTCCGTAGCCATCGTTCACCAAGATCATGCCCGCCACGGTGATACCGCGCAGCACGTCAAGAGATACGAGCCGTTTGTTGTTGTCAGCCATATTACTTCACATTATATTATTCCATGTCATTTCAAGAACGCTATCACCTCCTTGGCCACGTCCACAGGAGAGCCCTCTGCCTTGGCCGTATAGCCGCCGTGGCGCAATGTCCACGGCTCTTCCATGGCATAGTAGTCGAGTTTCACCTCCTGCGGCAGAGCCATGCTGAAGAGTTCGCTGGCGGTTTTGTTGCTGTTGGCACCCGTTCCCAGCAGTTCGGGCTGCGGTTTGGTCTGCTCTTCCATCTGCTTCGCAAGCGCGTCGAAGTAGGCTTTCCAGCGCATGTAATAGAAATCTTTCAGCAGTCCCTGCCACTCCTTGTGGGCATAGTCGCGCAGTCCGCCCGTGTCGGCACAGGTACGGTTGCCCCATGTGGTAATCTGCACGCGTGCGTTCCACTCATATTGGTCGCGCTCTGCATCGTTGGTGCCGCAGTTGCGCGCCGCTTCCGTCCAGTGGCCCAGCCGGAATTCGCTGCGGGTGCCCAGCAGTTTGTCCTGCAAGAGCAGCATATCGAGGAAACGTTTCGACGATTGGGCAAAGGCCTGACGGCTGAACGACTTGTAATCGGCTATGGCATGCTGGTACTGCAGGCGTGCCTGATCAGCCAGTGCCTGCCGGCAGATGTCCACCAGATCGTATTCAAAGTTGTTGTTACCGCGGTATTTTTCGGCCACGCTCACCATCAGTTCTGCTGCACGGCGCGTGTCGGCGGGGTCGTAATAGTTTTTCATTTTCGACCAACTGCTGGCCTGGAAGTTGTTCAGCGTGGGCCGTCCGCAGAAGATACTCTCGTGAGGTCCCTGCTGGTTGTTTCCGGCAGGACAGTTGTAGATACTCTCCACCAAGATACCCCAAGCCTGATTGATGACGGCATCGCTCGCCCCGTAGCGGGCACGGGTATAGCCTTTGATCCACTGCTCTTTGGTGAATCGCTCCTGCCGCCAGGGCAGTTCGCTCATCAGTTCGAACATCACGGGGTTGTTTTCCGAGCCTTCCATCGTGAAGCCGATGCCCTTCAGATGCTTGGAATAATCGCCCGAGGCGAGGAAGAAATTCTGCAATAACTGGTCCATCCGGCCGTGCAACCCCACATTGGCACCGAAATTCTCCAGCATACAGAACAGCCACGGATGCTGCTTGTAGCCGTCTTGGCGCTTCCAGATGGAAGGAATGCCGAACATGGGACGGCACTCTGAGAACAAATCGAGCACCAGCAAATCATTGGGATTCATCGAGTCTACCATCTGCGGGCGCGGGTTTTCCGTCCATCCCTGAATCACCCAGACGGCATCTCCCCTCACTGCTTTCATGGCACGCATCATGGCTTTGCCCGCCGCGTCGTAGTCAATGGCACTGTCGTCGTTGCTCTCGTGGAAGGGATCCATGGAGTAATATTTGCTGGTGCCGAACAAACGGGTGAGTTCCTGATAATACAGCGTGGCTATTTCGTTGAAGCGCGGGTCAGTGGGCAGCAGGTTGGCAGGCCGCTGATAGCCGTTCCATAGTCCGCCGTCGGTAACGTTCAGTCCCAGTTTCTGCTTCGCGTCATGGGGCATCATGCCGCAATAGCCGGGCAGCACGAGATGCATGCCGTATTCCTTCATACGTCTGAGTATCTGTTTCTGCAGCGTTTCCTGCCGCTGATACCACGAAAGAGGCAGCGGACCGCCCCACCCTTCCAGATTGTTCATCTCCCACCAGGCCAGAAACGCAGGTCCGGCGATGAACCGTCCTATCTCCTCTTCTGTGTATCCGAGTTTCAAAAGCATGTTGCGCCACACGCATTCCTCGCCCACGATGGCCAAGGGCAGGTTCACGCCGTGCAGCGCCATCCAGTCAATCTCCTGCTCCCATCGCTTCCAGTCCCAGAAAGCCATGCTGTATGAGAAGGTGCAATAGTTGAAATCATATCTCAGACTCAGGTTCGTTTCATGTTTCTCGCGCGTTTTCACAGGCGGGAGCACGTCGGGCAACTTGGCCTGCATCTGGTTCCACGTCAGGTGAATGCCTGCATGATATTTCAGATACCAGTTGATGCCCACGGCCACATCCACCCAGTTATGTCCGCGCACCACCACCTTCTGTCCCTGCTGGTCGAGTTCAAAGAACTCCTTGCCGTCGTTTTTCAGCAGTTCAATTTTGAATTTGCGCGATGCTCCTTTGTCAATTCGCTCCAGCAATCCGGTGATGGGATTGGCGGCAACCGTCTCCTGCATGGCAATAACCATCATTGCCAGCACGAATATCATGGTTTTGAGGGTTTGTCGGTTCTTCATTGGCTTTTTCTGCAAAGATAACGATTATCTCATGATTATCATACCATCCACATTATTTTATAATAATCTTTAACGGAGTAACGCGGAACAATCGGGCAGCGGCCTAATGTTTACTTTTTGAATTATTTTTCAAAGATTGTTATTGTTTTCAGAAAAAAGTTGTATCTTTGTAGCCGACTCGAGGGTCCACTGCCCAGAAAGCAATAGCAAGTACGAGCAAGAGGGACGTGGGTCAAAAGAATTTGTTGGTAAAGGACGTTTACGAAACGTTATCTTCTTCGTGAGAATCTCGCAAATTCAATGTGCAGGAAGAAACGCAACCAGAGCGTCCACTTTGGGTGTATTGTACCCTGTTTGCCTTTTCATTTGGCAGGCAGTTGCAATATGTCACGACGTGGGCTATCTCGAGTTGCTTATCCTTGCACAAGGCTATGCGAGAGCCCTCACGTGGGATAAGCGAGAAGTAGAGCACCCCACGTCTTTCCGTTTCACTTTGTTTAACTGCTGAATCTGGGTTGCTATAGGCAAAAATACAGAAAAAAAATGGCAAATAAAAAAGCACAATTAAGAGTCGTTACAGAAGAAGAGTACTTTAATCACCCTGGTAACATTGGAAAGATGCGTATTTCTTTTCGGGAGATTCTTAATCCAATCTATTTGTTTTTCGAAAAAAAGCCTTCTTGTCAGGAATTATCTCAGTTTCTGAAAGAAACACTTATGATCGATGTTGACAATTATACAATAACATGGAATTAAAAAGTATTACAATATGAAAGAAATAAGATTTACAATCTCTAATTCCCCTTTATGGCATAGTTTTTACTTCGATTTGGAATTAGTCAATGAAGTTAATGATGATATAATGTGTGCATACCTTCTCACTCAAGAACTTAAACTGTTGGGAATCAAAGAACCTGCAAAGAAAGTTATAATCCTCGACGAGAATCATTCTGTTATAGCGTCCTCTAATGACATTTCTGTTCAAGGTTCATTAAGATATAAAAACACAATGATACAAAAAGACAATGAAACCAAATAATATTAAACTATTGATGATAGCATTCTGCTTCATGACAAGTATGAATGCCATGGCTGCCGATGTTATAACCGTCGGCTATTTGAAATATAAACTGAATGGAAACGAAGCCACCGTGTCGGGTTATGACAAAGATAATCTGCCAGCAGATGTAACGATTCCTGATGAAATCACCTACAATGGGCTCAAATTCACCGTTACTGCTATTGGGGAGAATGCCTTTGGGAATGAATTTGGTGGTTGTAGTACCATAAAAACTCTCAAGGCATCGAAAAATATAAAGAAAGTTGGTACGTCGGTCACTGAAGATAGTAGTTTTGAAAATTGTAAAAACTTGGAAACGGCATCTTTGCCAGGAGTAGAATACATCTATCGTAAGAGTTTTAGAGGTTGTAAGAAACTTCGCTATATCGAATTGGGGAATAATTTGAAATATATAGATGAAGAGGCATTTTTGGGTTGCTCTTCCTTGGAATATATCGTCATCCCGCCAACTCTAACAGGTGCTTACCATTATTGTTTCTATGACTGTTCTTCACTCCAGACAATCATATCTTTAGGAGATGATTGCAAAGTGAAGCCGGGCTATGGTGGCGTGCCAAGCAGCACCAAGTTATACTATGTAAAGGATCTGGTATCATGGACAAGCAACAGTTTCACCTATACTGGGAAACGCCCTACCCCAACTTGCCAAACAGATTTGCCTGCCGGATTCAAACTGAAGCAGGAAATAAAACTGCCCACGTTGGAAAAAAATGTTGGTGACTATACTGTAACCGTAAAGGCGACCTTTGCTAACGACGACATGTCGTTTGATGCAGACATACCATACACATATCACATCACTCCCGTTACGCTGACAGCCCGTGTAAAAGATGCGCAACGAGTATACGGCGACAAAGATCCCAAGTTTGAGAGCACTTATTCAGGTTTTGTGAATGGCGAGACTGAAAGTGTGATTAAAAGTCATGGCAGTTATTCCACTTCGGCTTATTCAGGCAGCAACGTGGGAACTTACTCCATCAGGCAATCAGGGGCTTCTGCAACAAACTACACCTTTAAATATGAGGACGGGACGCTCACCGTGAACAAGGCACCGCTGACAATGACGGCTGCTGACAAAACGATGACATACGGCAGCAAGGTTCCCACGCTCAACGCCACCTACACCGGACTGAAAAACAATGAGTCGCAGCCAGCATGGAATACAAGGCCTGAATTCAGCACCAAGGCAACGTCGACCAGCAAAGTGGGAAAATATGCCATTACAATAAGCGGAGCGGATGCGAAAAACTATAACCTGACCGTAAGCAACGGCACGCTGACCATTGAAAAAGCATCATTGGAAATACGTGCTGACAACAAGACCAAACAATATAAAGACAGCAACCCCGAACTGACATACACCTGCGTGGGATTTGTGAACGGCGAAAACACATCGGCACTGACCACAAAGCCAACGGTGAAGACAACCGCAACCACAAACAGTGCGGCAGGCAACTACCCCATAGAAATCAGCGGGGCAAAGTCTGGCAACTATGCATTCACTTACAAGAAGGGGCAATTGACAATCAACAAACGGAAACTCACCGTATCTACAGATGACTACACGAGGGCATACGGCGAAGAGAATCCCACGTTCCAATTGCATTACGATGGATTTGCAGATGGCGAAAACGCGAGCGTGCTTGTCAAGAAGCCCAAGGCTACGACATCGGCCACAAAAACATCAAACGTGGGAACATACACCATTACCATCGGCAGCGGTGTGGCCGAAAACTATGATTTCAATTACAAGAGCGGGAAACTGACCATAGAGAAGGCTTACCAGACTCTTACATGGAATCAGGACTTGAGCGATGTAAAACAGTATGACCAAGTTGAACTTACGGCAAAAGCCTCATCGGGACTGGATGTGAAATACACCATTGAAGGCGACAATATCTGCTCCATCACGAAAATCGGCAAGAAGCAATATCTTGATTGCAAGGGCATCGGAGAGGTTGTTATCATTGCCACTCAGGATGGTGACAGGAACTACTGGCAATCAACCAAAGTGTATAAGACCGTCAATATCTCTTCGCCATCAGGCATACAAGAAATCAAGAGTGACTTGGACAAGGATGTAAGAATCTATGATGTAAACGGTAATCGCATACCCGCACTGCGAAAAGGCATCAACATTATTAAATATCCAGACGGAAGGACGCGCAAGATTTCTGTGAAATAACCGTCAAGATAGTCTACATGACAATGCTTCTGGGAAAGCCTTGATTGCAAGTGTATTACTACAATCAGGACAAAAAGTCCCAGAAGCATTTTTGTTTTTGGTTGCCATGATGTCGGTTTTTTGTATTGCAATAGCCCACATATCAAGTTTTTTTTCTTATCTTTGCATCATGAAGAGAAAAGGATTATGGTTACTGCTGCTGGCTGCATGCATCGGAATGAATGCACAGGGCAGAGAGATGACTGATGAAGACGGGTATGCAGGGAAACCTTTACCTGCACCCTGTCAGGTGGCTTGGCAACAAATGGAGACGTATGCATTTGTGCATTTCGGTCTGAACACGTTCACCGACCAGGAATGGGGCTACGGTGATGTGTCACCAGAACGGTTCAATCCGGCGCGACTGGATTGCGAACAGTGGGTGCGCACCTTTGTTGCAGCGGGCATGAAAGGCGTGATTATCACGGCGAAACATCACGACGGGTTCTGCCTATGGCCGTCAAAGTATACGGACTACAGCATCGCACGCTCACCATACAAGAACGGTAAGGGCGACATTCTGCGAGAACTGTCGGATGCCTGCCATAAATATGGTCTCCGCTTCGGCGTGTATCTCTCGCCGTGGGACCGCCATCAGAGCAGTTACGGTGCGGCGGAATACCTGACCTACTATCGCCACCAGTTGGAGGAACTGCTCACACAATATGGCGACATCTTCGAGATGTGGTTCGACGGTGCCAACGGCGGCGACGGCTGGGATGGCGGGGCAAAGGAGAAAAGAAAGATAGACCGCAGGACATATTACGACTTCCCCACCCTGTTCGCACTGGTGAAAAAGCATCAGCCAGAGGCCATCATCTTCTCTGACGGCGGCCCCGGCTGCCGATGGGTGGGCAACGAGAAAGGGTTCGCCCATGAAACCAACTGGGCTTTTCTGCGCGGAAAAGAGGTCTATCCTGGCTACCCGAAGTTTCAGGAACTGCCCTCGGGTCACGAAGACGGCGACCAATGGACGGCTGCCGAATGTGATGTCTCGATTCGTCCGGGGTGGTTTTACCACGAGAAAGAGGACTCTCAGGTGAAGACACCCGAAGAACTGGAGGACATTTATTATAAGAGTGTGGGCCGAAATGCCACCATGTTGCTCAACTTCCCCGTAAACAGAGACGGGCTGGTGAGCAAGACCGACTCTGCCAATGCCGTGCGGTTCCACCAGAAGATAGAGCGCACCTTTGCCCACAACCTGCTGGCAAAGGCCAAAGCATCCATCAAGAAAACGGATTCGCGCCACGTGATAACCTATTCGGCCAGGCATGCGTTCACGTTCAGCAGGATCATATTACAGGAAGACATCACGCAGGGACAGCGCGTGCGCTCTTTCCACGTGGAATATTGGAACGGCGGAAAATGGATGCCGATACCCTGCGGAGAGGAAACCACCACGATAGGCTATAAGCGCATTCTGCGCCTGAGAGCGACCACGGCCAAGAAACTGCGCATTGTGATAGACAACAGTTACGGAGCGCCGCAAATCTGTTTCGTGGGAGCCTATTGATAGGCATGACGACCGATGAATGATGAAAGAGAATTAGGAATCGAAAACTTGCCGACGACTATGAATCGGTTCCTTTAGAATCCTTCGCGATAGAAATCAAGCGCTTCCTTTATTTCCTCTTCGGTGGCGGTCTGGTTGATGCGGATATCGCCAATGTCGGCCAACAACGTGAAGTTGATGGTGCCGGCCGTGTTCTTCTTGTCGTGCGTCATCAGTTCCAGGAGTGCCGGATAATCATCGCAAGTGATGTCGAAACGTCCGTATTGCTCGCGAATATAGTTCACGGTCTGGCGCATCTTGTCGGTGGGGAATCCCGTTTTCACGGCACTCAGATACAATTCGCACACGATGCCGTAGGCAACGGCATAGCCATGCAGCACCGGGCGGCCCGCTTTCATGGCAAAACTCTCAAAGGCATGCCCCACGGTATGCCCCACATTGAGTGCCTTGCGGATACCATTCTCCAGCGGATCCTCTTCCACGATGCGCTCCTTCACGGCCACGCTGTCGGCCAGCATGCCGCTCAAGGGAGAAAGATGGTCGGCAGCAGGCGCATAGTTCATCAGTTCGGCCCACATCCTGTCGTTGCTGATCAAGCCGTGTTTCAGCATTTCAGCATATCCCGACAGCAGATTCTGCTGGTCTAATGTGGTAAGGAAATGGGTATCAAGTATCACATATCGGGCATCGTTAAACACGCCAATCTCGTTTTTCAGTCCATTGAAATTGAATCCGGTCTTGCCTCCCACGCTGGCATCCACCATGGCCAGCAGCGTGGTTGGAATGTTTATGAAGTCGATGCCTCTCTTGAATGTCGATGCAGCAAATCCTCCCAGGTCGGTCACCATGCCGCCTCCCACGTTCACCATCAGCGAATGGCGGGATGCGCCTCCTTCGCTCAGTTCTTTCCACACATGTGCCACTGAAGCCAGTTCCTTATGCACATCGGTAGGCGGAATGGTAATCAATCGGGCATTCCTCAGCGAAAGGAATCCCTGAATGCGCGGCCAACACAACTGCGCCGTGGTTTCATCGGCAAGCACAAATATCTTGTCGTGCTCGCATTCAGCAATGGCCATTGCCAGTTCTTCCTGAAGATTCTTTGATATTACAACTCTCTGCTCCATAACATTTCACATATAAATCCGCTGCAAAGATAGTGTAAAATGCAGAAAACGCAAAATAAAATGAGCATTTTTCTTCTTATCGCTGAATGCAATTAAGAATAAAAAAACATGGCGGAATTAAACGATTGAAACCCGTCTGCGTCAAAAAATCACTAACAACCACCTATTTTATGAGAAAAACTAATTTGCTGATTCTCGCCATGCTCTTGTTGAGTATGATAGCAAAGGCGCAAGACAGAAGGATAACAGGAACCATCATTGACAATGATTCAAAAGAAGCAGTCATGCAAGTAACGGTGCAACTGCTCAAGAAAGACAGTTCGTTTGTGACAGGAACACTTACCAACGAACAGGGTAGTTTTTCCATTTCGGCACCTGCCAACGGCTCGTATATCCTGAAATTCACCAGCGTAGGATATAAGACCACGCACAAAAACATTGATATCCGGCAAAGCAAAAACATGGCACTGGGCAACATCATGTTCAGTCCGGATGCCATTATGCTCAAGGAAACAACAGTGACGGCACAGGCAGCAAAGGTGGTTGTGGTGGAAGACACGTTTGTATATAATGCTGCTGCCTATCGCGTGCCAGAAGGTTCGGTTGTGGAGGAACTGGTAAAGAAACTGCCGGGTGCAGAGATCGACGACGAGGGAACCATCACCATCAACGGCAAGACCGTGAAGAAGATCAAGGTGGACGGCAAGGAATTCATGACGGGCGACACCAAGATAGCCATGAAGAACCTGCCCACTTCGATTGTGGAAAAGGTGAAAGCCTACGACGAGAAGAGTGATTTGGCACGCATCACTGGCATTGACGACGGCGACGAATCGACGGTGCTCGACTTCGGACTGAAGCCCGGCATGCACAAAGGAGTCTTTGCCAACGCCGACCTGGGCGTGGGAACGAAGCACCGATACTCGGAAAAGGTGATGGGTTCGTATATGAACAGCAAGGCAAGACTGATGGGATTCGGCAGTGCCAACAACGTGAACGACCGCGGATTTCCCGGTGGCGGAGGCGGAAGATTCGGTGGCGGAGGTCGTGGCGGCCTTACTGCAGCCAAGATGATTGGCATCAACTTCAACTATGAAGAGAAAGACAAACTGAACATAGACGGTAGTCTGGCATGGAACCATTCTGACAACGACGGCAAATCGGAAACGGCGGCCGAGAATTTCGTGAGCAAAGTGGGTTCGTTTTCCAACAGTCTGAGCCAGAGTTATTCGCGCAACAACAGCATTGATGCACGTTTGAAAGTGGAATGGAAACCCAACAAGATGACAAACATTATCTTGAATCCCAACATCAACTACAGCACGGGCGACGGAAGAAGCATCAGCAGCAGCGCATCCTATAACAAAGACCCCTACCTGTTTGTGTCTAATCCACTGAATGCAGATGACATGGCAGTGCTGGCGGCAGACAGTCTGATGGTGAACAGCCGTGTGAACGAGTCGGTGTCTTACAACGACCGCCTCGGAGCAGGCACTTCGCTGCAGTTTAACAGAAAACTGAACGACAAAGGGCGCAACCTCACGCTGCGCGCCTCTATCAATTACAACGACAACGGCAGCAAAAGCCTGTCGGAATCAGGGGTTCACCTCTACCAAGTGAAAAATGCCGCAGGCAACGACTCCACCTACGTAACCGACCGATATAACCTTACGCCCACGAAGAGTTGGAGTTACGTGCTGCAATCTACCTACAGCGAACCAATCTTCAAGAATGTTTTCCTGCAATTCAACTATCAGTTCAACTACAAATACAACAAGAGCGACCGCTCCACCTACGACTTCAGCCGATATGACTACGCCATGCTTGACCGCTACGACGGCAAGTACGGCGGATGGGACGAGTATTTCCTCTCGCTGGGATACCCGCTCGACTATTATATAGAGGAAGACCTGAGCCGTTTTTCAGAGTATTCCAACTATATTCACCAACTGAACACCACGCTCAGGGTGATACGTGAGAAATACCAACTCACAGCAGGTTTCATGGTGCAACCCGAAAAATCGCACTACGTGCAGCACTATCAGGGTGTGAACACCGACACCGTGCGCACCACGCTCAACTTCACGCCGACGCTAAGCCTTCGCTATCGGTTCTCAAAAGTGAGCCGCTTGCAGGTGGATTTCCGTGGCAACACCTCGCAACCCAGCATCAACCAACTGCTCGACATCACCGACGACAGCGACCCGCTAAACATCAGCAAGGGTAATCCGGGACTGAAATCGGCCTTCAACACCAATCTGCGGGCCAATTACAACAACTATTTCCAAAAGCATCAGCAGTCAATCAACGTCAATCTGGGCTACAGCAACACCCGGAACTCTATCTCCAACATGGTGACCTACGACGAGGCCACCGGCGGAAGAACCACGCGCCCGGAGAATATCAACGGCAACTGGAACGGAAATGTGGGCCTCAACATGAGCACAGCCATCGACTCGGCCGGTGTCTGGAACCTGAGCAGTTCAACAAACCTGAACTATGCCAACCGAGTGAGTTACCTCTACCAGAACGACCTGCACAAATCGGTGAAGAACATCACACGCACCACTGCATGGGGAGAGCGTCTGCAACTGAGTTTCCGTAAGGATTGGTTTGAGATAACGGCCGACGGCTCTCTGAACTACAGCCACACACGCAACCTGCTGCAGAGCCAGAACAACCTCGACACATGGTCGTTCTCGTATGGAGCCAGCATGAACATCTACGCACCGTGGGGCATGTCGCTCTCCACCGACATGCACGAACAGAGCCGCAGGGGATACACCGATGCAGCCATGAACACCAACGAACTGATATGGAACGCTCAGTTGTCGCAGAGTTTCCTCAGGGGAAAGCCACTCACCGTCACCTTGCAACTCTACGACATCCTGCACGAACAGAGCAATTTCAGCCGCGCCATCAACGAAATGCGCCGCAGCGACACCTCATACAATGCCATCACCAGTTATGCCATGCTGCACGTCATCTACCGCTTCAATGCCTTCGGCGGGAAAGAAGCGCGCCGCGCCATGCGCGGACTGCCCAGAGGGTTTGACAATTCGTTCCGCGACCGCAACCGGGGAGTGTTTCCCATGCGAGGCGGAGGGAATCGCGGAGGTGGCAACCGCGGCGGCTTCGGAGGCGGTTTCGGAGGCGGCAGATAAGATCAATGGGAGTTTTCGCTCCCATTGATTCTTTTGGTTCTTTTGCAAATATTTTTTTCTTTTAAGTAAAAAGCACCTAAACGATGGCTATATGCTAACGTCAAAGAATCACATATTATTTGGTTTTGATAAGGAACGACAATTCTATTTATGAAAAAAACATTTTTGCTGACGGTTGCAATGTTGCTTGCATCGCTCTGCACACTGGCTCAAAACAGAAAGATTTCTGGCGTTATCACAGACAAAGACACGAAGGAAGCAGTCATGCAGGTGACTGTTCAATTGCTGAAAACTGACAGTACTTTCGTCAATGGTACACTCTCCAACGAAAACGGAGCGTTCTCGCTGACTGCCCCCAGCAACGGGAAATACCTGCTAAAAATGACCAGCGTGGGCTATAAGACACTGGTAAAGGATATCAATATCAGCGGCAGTAAAGACGTAAACCTGGGACAGATTGTCTTTGCCAGCGATGCCATCATGCTGAAAGGTGCCGAAGTGACGGCCCAGGCAGCAAAGGTTACGGTGAAGAAAGACACTTTCGTATACAACGCAGCCGCTTATCGCACCCCCGAAGGATCGGTGATTGAGGAACTGGTCAAGAAACTGCCGGGCGCACAAGTGGACGACGACGGAAAGATAACCATCAACGGAAAGGAAGTAAAAAAGATTCTCGTGGACGGCAAGGAGTTCATGACAGGCGACACGGAAACAGCATTGAAAAACCTGCCCACATCCATCATCAACAACATCAAAGCCTATGACCAGCAAAGCGACTTGTCGAGAGTGACGGGCATTGATGACGGAAACGAAGAGACGGTGCTCGATTTCGGCATCAAGCCAGGCATGAACAAAGGACTGATGTCAAACGACGACATCGGCATCGGCACCAAGCACCGCTATGCTGAACGCCTGATGCTCGGCTATTTCAACAGCAAATACAGCATCATGGGCATGGGTAACTTCAACAACACCGGCGACAGCGGATTTCCCGGCGGTGGCGGCTGGGGCCGTTGGGGTGCCAATAACGGACTGAGTGCAAGGAAAATGGTGGGTGTGAACTTCAATTTCGACGACAAGAAGAAACTGCAACTCGATGCCAGCATCCGCTGGAACCACCGCGACGGTGATGTGAATTCCGTGCAGTCGGTACAGAATTTCGCCGGTAGCATCACGTCATATACCAACAGTGTGGAGCAGAACTTCTCCCGTTCAAACAACTGGGATGGCCGCATGCGCCTGGAATGGAAGCCCGACAGCATGACAAACATCATGTTCCGCCCCAGTCTGCGCTTCTCAACCAGCGACGGAAACCGGCTCAACACGTCGGCCATGTTCAACCAAGACCCATATCAATATGTGACCGACCCACTGGCAGCAGCGTCCATCGAGCAACTGGCAGCCGACGAGATTGCAGTGAACAGCCGCAAGAACGGCTCCGTTTCATACAGCGACAACCTGTCGGGTAATGCCATGCTGCAACTGAACCGCCGCCTGAACAATAAAGGAAGGAACGTAACACTGCGCGGCGACTTCAGTTATGGCGACAACGACAGCAAGACCATTTCCACTTCTGATGTGATTCTCTACCAAATCAAGTCAGCAGCAGGCACTGACTCCACCTATTATACCAACCGCTACAACCTGACACCCACCAAAAACTGGAGTTATGCTGTGCAGGCCACATACAGCGAACCTATCTTCGACCGCACCTATCTGCAGTTCAGTTATCAGTTTAAACACAGTTATAACAAGAGCGACCGCTCCACATACGACTTCAGCAACCTGCCCACCAACATCTTCGGGGGCGTGCAACAGGAGTTCAGAGGCTGGGACGCGTTCTTGTCGAAGGTGAACGGACCGCTCGGCAACTATCTGGACAACAACCTGAGCCGCTTCTCTGAGTATAACAACTACATCCACGAAGTGAACGTCATGCTGCGTTTCATCCGCGAAAAATACAAGTTGAACGCAGGCGTGATGCTGCAGCCGCAGTCTTCCAACTTCAAGCAAGACTATCAAGGCATACACACCGACACGACGCGGCACGTGGTGAACTTCACCCCAACACTGGATTTGCGCTACACACCCAACGACGTGACAGAACTGAGAGCCACCTATCGTGGAACAACAGCGCAGCCGTCGATGACCGATTTGCTCGACATCACCGACAACAGCGACCCGCAGAACATCACCATGGGTAATCCCGGACTGAAGCCATCGTTCAACAACAACCTCGGTATGCACTACAACACTTTCATCGAAAGCCATCAGCGTGCCATCATGGCGTTTGCCAACTACAGCAATACCCGGAATTCCATATCAAACATGGTGACTTATGATGAGAAAACCGGCGGACGAACCACACGGCCGGAGAACATCAACGGAAACTGGAACGCAAGACTCGGATTCATGTTTAACACCGCCATCGACAGCGCTGCCGTGTGGAATGTGAACACATTCACGATGTATAGTTTCAACAACTACGTGAACTACCTGTATCAGGCTGCCAGCCAGATGACCGAGAAGAACACCACGCGCTCGACAATGGTGATGGAACGCCTGCAAAGCAGTTTCAGAAAAGACTGGATAGAGGTGACCATCGACGGGTCGGTGAACTATACGCACACCAGAAACATGCTGCAAAGCCAAAGCAATCTTGACACTTGGCAGTTCTCCTACGGAGGTAGCATGAACATCTATGCACCTTGGGGAACCAGCGTTTCTACCGATATGCACAACCAGTGCCGCCGCGGATACAGCGACAACTCCATGAATACGAATGAACTGGTATGGAATGCACAGGTGTCGCAGTCGTTCCTGAAAGGCAAACCACTGACCATCTCGCTGCAATTATATGACATTCTGCACAATCTGAGCAACTATTCGCGCGTGGTTAATGCCATGCAGTTCAGCGACACGCAGTATAATAACATTCACAGTTATGCCATGCTGCATGCCATCTACCGCTTCAACGCCTTTGGAGGCAAGGCTGCAAGGAACGAAATGCGCGGTCCTGGCGGCAACCGTCCCGGCGGATGGGGTGGCAGACCTGGCGGCTGGCGCAGCAGACCCGGCGGTTTCGGTGGCAGACCTGGCGGTTTCGGTGGCAGACGCTGACAAAGAGCCTTTACATAAACGAAACTAAAAATAAATCAACTGAAAAAGAATTTAGTCCTTATTACGAAAAAGCAGGCCGTTCTCTTCGTGAAAACGGCCTGCTTTATGTATCATCATACGGAATCTGTTCCTTAACAGGGCAACCGACCAGCCATGATTTCGGCTTCATGGCGTGCCGGTTTTCCCGTTCCGGTCATCGGCAAACGGTCAACTGGAATGTAATAACGCGGCTGCCAGTATTTGGGAAGTTGCTCCTCGCAGATGCTTTTCAGCAACGTTTCGTCTGTTGCTGCCTCAAACAACATGGCGACAGCCTCGCCGAATTTGGCATCCTTCCTTTTCGTTATCATGAAGGGAACAGGAATATGAGGCATCAACAGACGCTCCACTTCTTCGATTTGCACCTTGATACCGCCCGAACAGATTACGTTGTCAATTCTTCCGATGATGCGGAAAGAGCGTCCGTCGGGCGAGAATTGAGCAACATCGTGGGTAACCAGTGTAGATTTGCAAACAAGAGGTGCATCAATCACCAGACAGCCATCGGCATTGAGCGAGACCTCCACGCCACTGAAAGGTGTGTAGTAACCGCTGGCCTCGGGACCGTTCAGCCTTCTCAGGGCGATATGCGAAAGGGTTTCCGTCATGCCGTAGGTGCTCCACACCGCATGGGGGAAATGCCTCAGTTCCTTTTCCAAAGCCTCGTCAATCGCTCCGCCACCGATTATCAAGTGCCGGATATCCATCAGCCTTTCGCGCTCTACGCGTGACTGCAACGAATTAGACACCTGCATGGGAACCATTGCAGCAAAGTCGATATGCCGGGATAGCGTGGCTAAAGGATGACCACTGGGCGTAACGTCAACCAGTTGCATGTTTCGCTCAAGCGCCCTCACCACCATCATCTTGCCGGCAATGAAATCCAGCGGCATACAGAGCAAGGCCACGTCGCCCGGTTGCAGACTGAGAAAGTCGCAAGTGGTGCGGGCCGAAGCCGCCATGCGGCTCTTTTCCACCCACAAAGGCTTAGGCGTGCCCGTGGAGCCGCTGGTATGCACAAGCACACAATCGTTGCCGTTGTTCCATTCATCCAGAAAATCGCGTAGCGTCATGGTTGTCCTTCCTGACAGAACAGGGGAAGGCTCTCACCCTCCCCCTCTCTCTCTTTTATTAATTGTCCAATATTCATTTGCAAAGTTTGGATACTTCTTCCTCCAGTTTCTCGCCGCGGGCGTTTGTCGAGACGATCTTTCCGTCGCGGTCGAGCAGGAACATCGCAGGAATTCCCGTCACGTTATACTGCTTGGCAATAGGGCACTGCCATCCCTTGAGCGACGAAACGTGCTTCCATGCCAGTTCATGTTTCTTGATGGCATTGAGCCAATTGTCGCGCTTATCGTCCAAGGAAACAGACAGAATCTCGAAACCCTTATCCTTGTATTTGGCATAGACTTTCTTCACATTGGGAACTTCACGCAGGCAGGGTCCACACCATGATGCCCAGAAATCAACCAAAACCACGCTCCCGCGCAGTGAAGACAACGACAACTCCTTGTCTTCAGGTGTGGGAAGAGTGAAATCGGGAGCAATGCGACCAAGCGAAACAGCATTCAAAGATGCCAGTTTCTCAGCAAGTTCATGGCCTATGGAAGACGTTTTCACGCGGTCGGAGAACGCGTCAAAGCGTGCTTTGAGCGTATCGTAAGATAGTTCCTTGCTGAGATGATCCTTCATGATGATGGCTCCCACATAACTGTCGCGGCAGTTGATGGTGATGCTGTCAAAGAGTTCTTTGGTGTGCTTCTTCGCCGCCACATACATATCGGCGATGGAATCGCGCATTCCCTGACTGGTACCGTCTTTCATAAACGCCAGTGCCATCATAGGCATCATCTCGAGCATGAGCGCTGCATTCATCCGCGAGAGCAGATGTTGGTCATCGTCGCCAGAGATAACCAGGTCGGGCACCTCGCTTTCTTTTCCCTTATATGTCCTCCGGGTAAGTTTGCAAACAGCCATGATGGGGTTTTCGTCCAACAGAATGGCTTCGCCTGCACCGCCCACTTTGAGCGAAGCAACCTGCACCTTTTCCAATGGGCGCTCCAACATGAATTTGCCATTTGTCACAACGGTGGAGTCAATAATCTGCTTCTTATCGTTGCTTAGCGTTACTTTCACACCGTCGAACCCATCTGCGGTTCCCAAAATACGATAGTTCTGAGCACCAGCCTGAATGCTCGAAACGATACATGCAAGTAATAGTATTCTTTTCATCGCTTATTCTTTTTTCTTGAAAAATTCCTCAAACTCTTTGCGGGCGCGCTCGCTTTCCTCCTCATAACGTGTCATCAACTCGGCAGACTGTTTCTTGTTGCCCAGTTTGGCATATAGAAGGCTCATGGTCTTATAGATGTTGAGCGCATCGGTTTTCTTGCCGGTCATGCAACTGCCAAGCATGTCCAGATAGTCTTTCAGCACTTTCTTGTTGCTTGTCAGCGGCATGAGATAGTTCACATAGTCGTCAACCTTGAACGAATAGAAACCACTCACCTGAGCCTTTGTTGCCACTTTTATGATATTCCAGGCATTCTCGTTGTTGCCGTTGAGCAGTGCCTTGTGGATGGCCAGACGCAGGCGGAACTTGTCGGAACCTGGCACATTGGCCTTCTCCATCATGCGAATGACGTCGGCAGCCCATGCGGTATCGGCCGAAAGCGGTGGAAAATGGTTTTCCTTGTCGGCCTTCAGGTCGAAGATGCTGTTCAGTTCACGGCTGCAGGCCGACTCTATCTGGCGGTTGATGGCCGTGCGGTCGCGCTTCAGGCGATAACTGTAGCGCCCCACATTCTCCACCATATGTGCAAAGACGGGAGACTTTACGTCAGTGACATATTCACCGAAAGTATTCCACACCTCGTCTTTATCCAGTTCTTTCGGGTCCATTGTCTTCAGGAAATCCTCAGCAACCTTCTGGGCATCTTTCTTCATGAAGGCTGTGTTCAGGCTTCCCATATACTCGGAAAGGAAGGCAATGTCGCGCTTTCCTGCTTGGTATTCCTTCTGAAGCGTGAAGAGGTCGCGACCGCGAAGTGCCTGTCGAGCGCCCTCAATCAATTCATCGGCCTCTTTATAGCCCGCCATCTGCTGCTTCACTTCCCCGTCTTTGTTGATGATGAGCAGCGTGGGATAACCCAGAATGTGCTTCTTGTACTTTTCATTAAGCATCTTTCCGTCACCCTTTTCCATGTCATACTTCACGCAAATAAAGTTCGGATTAAAGAAATCGCCTACTTTTTTCTGCGGGAAGATGTCCTTGGCAAGAGCCTTGCACGGGCCGCACCACGTGGTATAGCAGTCGATAAAGATGAGTTTGTCTTCTGCTTTCGCCTTGTCGAGAATTGTGTTCCAGTTCTCGTTGTCGTAGAAGACGATGCCCTCTTGTACGTTTTGTGCAAAGACGTTGCCTGCACAGGCAAGTGCAAGCAACATCATGATGATATTCTTTTTCATTTCCTTTTCTTCACCATTTGTTAGTTAATCTTGAACATTTTGATAACAGCAACAAGCAGCAAGCCTACTGGAAGTTGAAATCCGCCATGGTGACAGGGTCGTCAGGAAACTTGGCATTCTGCATGGCGATAAGATCCTGTCCCAGCGCATCGCGGTAGTATTCTATGAAATAGGTGCCTCGCTTGGCCACGCGCTTGTAGAACTGTGTGCGCTGGCGGATGTACGATCCCTTGTTCTGCGTGATGAACGTCAGGTAGTCGGTAAAGTCCTGCACCTCGGTGGGCTCCTTCACATGAGTGGGGAGATAGGCTTTTACAAATCCGCATACCATGGCGTAGTGATCGGTATTTGAGAAATCGGGCCTGATTTTCAGTTCTTCCTCAATGTTTGGATCCTGCGGAGTGGTCACCAGATTGTAGTTCAACTTCACGCGGCTGTTGATGAACTTGGTGGGTTTCACTTCCAGCCTGTTATAGAAGAACATGCCAAAACAGTTTCCTAAATCTGCTTCCAAGGTACTAGCAGAATAGGCACGCCCTGTAGACTGCAGATAAGCCACCAGAATGGCATCCTGATTATTGGTCATGGCCGATACGTAACTGTAACTCAGACTACCTTCCATCGATTGCAAGTCTTTCACCAAGAACACCTTGTAGGGCAGGTTCTTGCGCAGGAAATCCTCATCATACTTATCCAGGAAACTGGTTTTGATAAGGTTGAGTTGCTTCAAAATCATGTCCGTCCGCTCAATATCGAATGGTGTGTAACGTATCGCCAGTTTGCTGGCCCACATCCACCTGATGTCATCATCGGTGAAATTGTATATGAAAGCCGTGTTATACTTCTTATACCATTCATAGATGGTAGAGTCGGCACTTGACCGGGTGGCATTCTCTACGATGTATTTCTCATAGATAGACGACGTGTCCACCTGGGGCGTGAGGTCATCCTCACCGTTGCACCCCAAGCAAAGCAGCGCGGCACCCACCAGCATATAAGATAATATCTTTTTCATTTTCCGTCTGTTGTGTTTAAGAATTACTTTCGTTCTTGTCAATTTGCCAGTGAAGGAAGATTGCGCCGCGTGTTAGGCTGAATCTTCGTGTTGTAGTTCAGCACCTCATGCGGGAACTCCAGAATATAGTTCTGGTCGCCTTCTTCAAGCACATAGGTCTCGGGCGTTGCATTTTTCGATGCATAGAACGCATGCACAAGCCTCGGCATACCGTAGCGCTTGAGGTCGGCCCAGCGGTGAATGTCCTCGAAACATAACTCACGGCGGCGCTCGTCGCGCACGAATGTGAGCAGTTCTTCATTCGATGCGAAATCAGCAGCAGTCAGTTCTTTGAAAGAGTCTGCCGCGAAGCGGTTGCTGCGCAACAGGTTCAGCAGGGAGATGGCTTGCTGCACATCGGCCTGTGTGCCCTTCTGCACATGAGCCTCGGCAGCATTGAGCAGGGCCTCGGCTGTGCGCACGGCTTGCGAATAGATGTCGAAAGCATAGTGCTTGTAGGGTGCCATGTGGCGGTCTGAATACTCACCGCCCTCGTCAACGCTCTGCATGAAGAAGGCATAGAGGCGATTGTCGCCTGGCTCATAGATGTGGATGAGATCGTTCTCATTCGTCTTTGAAGGCGTATACATGGCATCCTTCAACAGCAGGATGTTGCTCATGAACTTGTTGCTGTTGAACTCATTGCCGCCGAAAAGGAAGGTGATTTCCGTATTATTCGTATCATCCAGGAAGGCGAAACTGGAAGCGCTACTGCCCGAATGATAGTTCAGTTCGCTCTTTGTCATCTTTCCGATGTTGTAAAGGTCATATCCGCCTTCGGCAGCCAAGTCTGCATACTTGATAGCATCGTCCCAATGGCCCTGATACAAGGCCACGCGGCTCTTCAGAATCTGTGCAGCACGCTCGGAAACCAGATATTTGTTCCTGCTCACAGCAGCATTCTTGAACCGTTCCAGTGCGTTGTCGAGATCGGAATTAATCAAATCGTAAACCTCTTTCACCGTGGAACGGACCGGCTCGTCGCGCACCACCTGGCTCTTTAAACGGATAATGACTCCCGGATCGGATGCAGCCGTCTGCTCATTGTACGGTTTTGCATAAGTGCTCACCAGCCACAGGTAGTTCAGAGCGCGCAGAGTATAGGCCTGTGCCACGCACGAATTCACCTTTTCCTGCTCACCCGTAATCTTGTCTGCATCCTCTATGATGATGTTGCATGCCATGATGTTGGTGTAGCGATCCTTGTAGAAGGACGGATAACTCACGTCGTAGTATTCTATATCGTAGGCCCAAGTAAAGGCACCCTTGCCCTGTCGCAGATTATAGTCATCATCTCCATCCCAAAGACTACTGCGGGAATCACTCGTCGGAGAAACTTCCACATCATCGGTCATCAGATGAATGAAATCGGCTTCATCGGTAAAATGGTTTGGATAGCCCTCTCCCACCAGCACGGCCTGATATTCTTCAACCTTTTGAGGTATGAGCAGGTCGGGCGAAGATTCTTTCAGGAAATCGCCACAACTGCTGAACGATAATGCGATGGCCAAGCATCCGCACAATCTGTATATATTCTTTATTTTCATATCCTTATTCTTCTCTTTAAAAACCGTTAGAACATGATGTTAATACCTAAGTTGTAACTCGGCATGATTGGCATATTGGCATAGGCTGTCTCCGGATCCTGGCCGTTCCACTTGCCCGACTTGAGAACAAACAGGTTGCTGCCCTGCAGACGCAAGGTGAGTTCACGGATTTTCAAGGTCTGGAGCCACAACTGCGGAAGGCGGTAACTCAGCGTCACATTGCGCAGACGGAGGAAGTCGCTGCTGGCAATACGGTAGTCGCTCTTGTCGTACATCGTCACCATTTTCACATCACAATACGTTCCCTCATCATACAATCCGAGCAGTTCTGTCGGGAAGTTCTCGGCAATACGTGTGTCGTAGAGAGCCGGGAACAGAGCCGTTGCCTCGTCTCCTGGCTGGCGCCACCTGTTGATAAAGTCGGTCGGGACGTTGCGCATGGGGTCGAAAGCATAGTTCACCTCATTATATAATGATGGCAGACGCTTCACGCCGCCCACCTGATAAGAGAATCCGATGGCAAGGCTGAGGTTTTTCTTATACGTGATACGGGTGTCGAAACCGCCCGTGAAATCAGGATAGATGGAGCCGCAAGGCACCAGTTCCATCACCGGATAGTCACCCTGATGCACCTTGCGCCCGTCGGTGGTATAGAAAAGCGGATATCCGTTTTCGGCCGAAAGGCCTGCATATTTGAAGGAATAGATGGTTCCCAGAGGCTGTCCCACGGTGGCCACGTTTCCGGCAATCATGTTTTCATACTTTTCGTTGTCGGTCTGGCTTGCACTGAGGGCATATCGAATCTCGTTGGTGTTGTTGCTGAAGTTGAACGACAGGTTCCAGTCAAACAGATTGTTGCGTATGGGAGTGACTGATACCACTCCTTCAAATCCCTTGTTGATGGCTTTTCCTGCATTCATTGACAGATAACTGCGTCCGGTTGATGTGGACACCTCCATGTCGGTTATCAAGTCAGAGGTGCGTTTCTGATAATAGTCGAGCGTGAACGTCAGCCTTCCCTCAAAGAAAGAGGCATCCAGTCCGATGTTATACGAGCGGGTCTTCTCCCATCTGAGGTCTGGATTGGGAAGATGATAGAATGTTCCCGATCTCAAACCGGTGACATCGTTGTAGTTACCCATTCTAACAATCAGGTATGGCGTGGAGTCATCGTGAATATTACCCTGTATACCGTAAGATGCACGGACAGAAAGATTGTCGATGAACTTCAGGTTGCGGAAAATCTTTTCGTTTCCGATAAACCATTTTCCGGCAATAGACCACGTGGGAAGCCACCTGTATTTAGGATTGCTTCCGAATTTATTGGCTCCGTCGGAACGTATGTTTGCATTCATCACATAACGGTTGTCAAACGTATAACTGGCCGTTCCGAAATAAGAAGCCACCTGTGTGAGTTGGTCTGTCAGATAGGGTTTGAACCATCCGTTCTGCAACTGGTTGAGATAACGGGTGGTGTATGCGGGGTCAATATTCTGCCCGTAGGTGGCATCCCACCCATAGAATGTCTGGCTGTTTCCGTTGTATTTGTCTGAGCGTGCCTCTATACCGCCCATCACATCCACTTCGTGTTTCTCAGCAAAGAGTTTCTTATACTCAAGCGTGTTGCGCAAGGTGTACGACTTGCTGTTGGTGTTACTGAGGTCATAATATCCGCCCACTGGCAGCGGCGAGTTGTTAAACTGGCTGTCGCCGCGCTCATAGGCACCGTAAGGATAGCCTCGGATGGCAGCCACCTTATACGACCTGTCGGTAGCCCATGTGTAATTGCGGTTGCTGTTCCAGTAGTAAGAAACCGTTCCCGTGTAGGTAAGTCCGTCAATGATATGGGCATTGAAGTTCAGCACACCACCCATTCTGCGCGAATTACTCTTCTTGCCTGTGGTGTCTATTTCATTGAGAACATTGTATACCACCCCGTTTGAGAACGACGACTGTGTGTAGTAATACAACTCGTCTCCTTCATACATGGGGATGGCACGCGATGTATTAAAGGCATAACTGAACGGATTCACATCGGCATATCCCGTGTTTGACTGATTGCTCAGTTCCACCTTTAAGTCAACGTCAAACAAGCGGTTGATTTTCAAGAACAACTTGTTCATGGCCGTAAAGCGGCGGCTTTGCGAGCCTTTGGCAATACCGGGGCTCTCGTTGAAACTCAACGAAGAATAATAACGCACTTTCTCCGTTCCGCCATTAATGGATATATTGTGATTCTGGGTGACGGCCGTGCGGAAGAGATAACCGAACCAGTCGGTGTTCATCAGTTCGAAATGGCGCACGCGTTCCTCAAACTCTTCCTGCGTAATATATTTGTTGAGCAGTTGCTGCAAGGCACCCTCGTAACTTTCTTTAGAAGGAACTCGCGGATACTGCAGGCGCGCATCATAGATGTCTTTCGACAATTGTACGCGCTGCTGTGAATTCATTTGGTTGAAATTGGCGTATGTCGGACGAGTGCTTACGTTCAGGTTCATGTCGTAAGTAATATTCGGAGTGGAGGCCTTGCCACGCTTCGTGGTGACCACAATCACACCGTTTGCCGCCTTTACACCATAGATTGCCGTTGCCGAGGCATCTTTCAGCACGGTAATCGTTTCTATGTCCTGAGGACTCAAGCCAGAGATGTTGTTTCCTATCAAGTAGGCAGCATCAGGGCTGTTAAGGTCAGAAGCCGTAAACGGGACGATATCTGACATGATGACACCATCCACCACCCAGACGGGCGCTTTGTTACCATTGATCGTACTGTTTCCGCGAATACGGATGGTAGGTGTGCTGCTCGGTTCTCCCGACTGCATCATCACGGCCATGCCAGGAATCTTTCCTTGCAGCATTTGGTCAAGGCTCATGGCACTGGGGGTGAACACGTCTTTCATCTTCACCTGAGAGATGGCGGCGGCCGATTCGCGGCGGCTCATGGTCTGATAACCAGTCACCACCACCTCGTCAATCTGGTGCTGACTGGCTTTCATGTGCACAACCAGTTGCTTTTGCCCAGGTCTGATGACGGCTTCCTTGTCCTCCATGCCGAGATAAGTGAAGATGAGCACTGGATTCTGGCCTGTCACGGTGATGGAATATTGGCCGTTGGCATCGCTCACGATACCATCGTGGGCTCCTTTCTGTTTCACAATCACACCAATGAGCGGATTGTTTTCTTCGTCAACGATGCGCCCGGTTATCGTTCTTTTTTCGTTTTGCTGAATTGATTGCACTGCACTATGTTCCGTAACACCAGCGGGATTAGCCATTGTGGTATTGGCTGCTAAAGGCAAAGCCAACGGAGATAATAGCGCGATTGCCAACCATTTTCCTGTTTTATACATAATTGAATGTGTTACAATCGGGAGTAAGTATTAAAAGCAGGGGCGGGCTCTCATCCCGCCCCAGGCTATGTTATCGTTTCACAAATCCCTATGAGGGAATAATCTTTCAGAAGCAATTGCTACTTGCGATAGATCACTTTCTTTCCGTTGCGGATATAGATGCCGTTTTGTTCAGGTGCGGCAACCAGACGTCCGTCGATGGTATAATACTTTCCGTTCACCGTAGCAGCACCGTTGGAAACAGCCTTGATGCCTGTCTCTTGACTGCTGGCCGTCATAAAGATTTCCTCAGGAGCAGCACTCAGAGAAAGGCTGTCGCTGATAATAAACTTAGGAATGGCCATGTAAACAGTCTTGGCTGCAATGTTTTCCTCTTTGCTGAGTTTGAAGGAAGATGCCTCCGTGTCGAACAGATAGATATAGTTGTCCTTATAATAAGTAGTGTCTTTATTGACGATATACATAATCTCGGCATCGGCAGCCTTCAAGCCCTCTTCACCCGAATAGTAAAGGCGCGGTTTGCCAGAGAGGACATAAGAAAGACCAGAAGCGTCTAAAGACTCAGGATCAGAGAGGAACTGAGCCTTTCCCTTACCATAGAGAAGCACGGGAGTCTTGGCATCGGCAGCGTTCACGAGAGTTGCCTGTTGAACGTAGACTCTGTCGCCGTTGACCTTCAAACTATCATAGGTGATGACAGCCTCCTCAACATTATCTGTATAAAATGTGTATGTGTCGAAGTAGAAAGGCAGATAGCCACCCTCCTCCGGGAATTCCACATCAAAGAGAAGTGAACTGTTGAACACAGCCTCATACTCATCAGCCTTCGTCACAGTGAATGTCAATGGGTTTTCTGTTATCTGATTGCCTGTGCTCTTTTCCACCCAATGGCTGAATGTTGTATATTCCGGGTATTTAGGAGTAGCCGTCAAAGTAACCTCATCACCGATATTATTAACTCCCTTGCTGATCTTAACACTACCGAGTCTGTTCTGCATCTTGTCGGTGATACGCGGAGCCACACGGGTAAACAATGCATAATGACCGCCCTGGGGTTCGGTTGGCATCTGTGCCATGGCATCTGCTGCGGCATCCCATCCCTGGCCGCCGGTCAACACGTCATAACCTGTTTCCACGCTGAGAGAGGCCACATCGCCTACTTCCTCGATGGAATCGTTCAGCACAGGCTCACCATCCACGTATTTCTCAGTAGAGAATCCGGCTGCTATCCAACCTTCTGCCGGCACGGCATGAGCATCATAATAAGAAACTTTTCCTGACTGTTTGTAAACGAACTTCACCTCCATCTCATCTTTGGGAGTAGAGTAGTCGGCACCTTCTGGCAATTCATACTCTCCGGAAAAAGTGGCATACACCTTACCTGCTCCTGTAGGATATGCTCTCAACACATCATAAACAGGTACAAACTTTGACGGCAATGCAAAAGTCTTACCTGAGGCGAGTACCAACACCAACAGGAGCATTACTCTTTTAAAAGTAGAAAAATTCTTCATAATCGAAACTTTTTTTTATAAATTAGACATAAAATTATCAGAACAATCACCACCAACACGAGCACAAGAGCCATCGTCGGTGATATCAATGCTTCATGTTGGTTGCCCGTATTAGGAAGGATCACAACAGGAGAACCTGCCAACATGGGACGGCGGTTGCCCGCAGAATCAACCAGTTCCGCATTCTGCCAGGCCCCCGGCAACAGTTCCGGAGCCAGTTTGTCGTTTAGCGAGCCGGCATCCTTGCCCCTGCTACCCATCCTTAACTTCCAGAACAATCCTGCCCAAGGGCTCTTTCGCGTAATATAATTCAACAAGTCGGTATAGGTTCCCGTCAATGCGGGGTGCAGATTGTGATACTCTATATGCTCACCCTGCAAGGCACTCTCCACCATATAGATACACATGGAAGAACAATTCTTGGTGAGATAGTCGTAGTCCCAGTGGAGCCCTTCCAGCAGTTCCTTGTCGCAGTGCATCCATAGTGCTTGCTCCTCCTTTGGAGTCAGATTCAGATAATAGGCTGTGATGCCACGTAGTTCGTCCTTTGTATCTTCAATAAATGTTTCGGTAGGCTTCGTTATAAATCCCGATTTGGCTGATGAAAAGAAGAATTTTATCTTCTGCCAGAAACTCAGATTCATCTCAAACGAGAAACAGAAATCCATATTGTTTGACGGACATTCCAGTCGCAACGCAGCATGACCATATTGGGAATACACTTGGTTGCCAGGTTCCACGATGAGCAGACTCACTTTGATGAAATCGGGATCGGCTGCCAGCGCGTTGATAGAGTCTGCCATATGCTGTTGAATCGCCTTGATGGAGTCTCTCTGATGCTCGGAATAAGTCTGTGCGGATGCTTTTACGTGAAAAGCACAAAGCCCCGCGGCCGCCAGAAAAATAGCCAGCGCCCGATGAAACGAGAACATGCGTAATAAATAATATCTCTCTTTCGCTAAATACTTATCATCCCTGCACATACGGCCTATGATGTTTCTCGGTTGCAAATATACGAAAATAAAATAAAATATCTTTCATTTTAGACAGAAAATATTATCCCCCACCATATTTATCTTGATGTGAAGAATCTTACACACGCCACAACATGTCGTTTCTGATTTCAAGCGGCATACTGATATTATCAGTAAACAGCATGCCCGTACCGAGTCCTTGCGGCATGCTGATGTGGCTTCCGTAGGTGACGGCAGCGAAATGCGCAATGGCATTCAGCCCGATGTTGCTCTCCAGCGCACTGGTAATCCACGAACCGATTCCACGCTTCCGGGCCATTTCTATCCATTCATGCGAACCGGCCATGCCCCCATGGAGCGAGGGTTTCAGAATGATATAGGCAGGACGGATGGTGTCGAGCAGCCTCTCTTTCTCAGCGGTCGCATTCACTCCAATCAGTTCTTCATCGAGGGCAATAGGCAGCGGCGACTCTCGGCACAGCCGTGCCATCTCCAGCCACTGGCCTTGCCGGATGGGCTGCTCTATGGAATGGATGTCATAACGGGCCAGTTGCTCCAGCCGTTGCAAGGCACTGTCGGGGGAAAAAGCGCCATTGGCATCCACCCGCAGTTCTATCTGCTCCCGGCCAAAACTATTGCGGATATGCCGAATCAGGTCGAGTTCCTTGTCAAATTCAATAGCCCCGATTTTCAGTTTAACACACCTGAATCCGGCCTTGATCTTCTCTTCTATTCGCGACAACATCTCGTCGTAGGTTCCCATCCACACCAGTCCGTTGATGGGAATGCCCTCTTCGCCTCTGCTGAAAGGAGTGCGGAAGAGCATTGAGCGGTGGGCCTGCAACTGATGAAAGGCGGTTTCCATGCCGAAAAGCATCGACGGATAAGGGCGGAAAGCAGAAAGCAGCGCGTCATCACTGTCGATGACCGCCCACGGAGCCATCGCATCCGGCCATGAAGCCCTGCTGGCGTAACGGCAGAAGGCCTCGCACAGTTCCTGCAATCTCTGCTGATAGTCGGGAAGATCATCGCACGAGAGACGGGGCAGCGGTGCACACTCGCCCGCTCCCTGCCTGCCCTCGTCATCGATCAGGGTGACAAACCAGGAACGCCGCGTGGTATAAGTGCCACGCGAGGTTCCTGCCGGCTGTTTGAAATGGAGCACCCGCTCCGCTATTTCATATCGTATGGTCATTCCGAATGCTGTTTTCCCGGGCTCGGCACCACCGTTCCATGGTGCTTGCCGATGCCTTACTGCGGGTTATGGTAGAATGGGATATTTGTCGAAATCGGGTTTGCGCTTCTCTAAAAACGCACGTCCGCCCTCTTGAGCCTCATCAAGATAATAATAAAGCATGGTAGCATCGCCCGCCAACTCCTGTATTCCGGCCTGTCCATCGAGTTCTGCATTCAGTCCGGCCTTGATCATGCGCAGCGCCAACGGTGAACGCTCCATCATCATCTCTGCCCATTCCACGCAAGTATCTTCCAAATCGCACAGGGGAACCACCTTGTTCACCATGCCCATGGCCTCTGCTTCCTTTGCGGTATACTGCTTGCAGAGGAACCAAATCTCGCGCGCCTTCTTCTGTCCCACCATGCGGGCCAGGTAACTGCTGCCAAAACCGGCATCGAAACTGCCCACCTTGGGACCCGTCTGGCCGAAAACGGCATTCTCGGAAGCAATGGTCAGGTCGCAAACCACATGCAACACATGACCGCCACCAATGGCATAGCCGTTCACCATGGCGATAACGGGCTTCGGAAGGCGTCTTATCTGCATCTGCACATCCAGCACATTCAGGCGCGGAACGCCATCTTCGCCAACATATCCGCCCCTGCCCTTCACGTGCATGTCACCTCCTGAGCAGAAAGCATGCTTCACCTCTTCGGCCTTCATGCCCTCTGGAACCGGCGACATGGCACCCGTGAGCAGCACCACGCGTATGTCCGGCCTTTCGCGACAGATGCCCAGAGCCTGCGAAATCTCCCATGTCGTGCGCGGCGTGAACGCATTCCGATAGCGCGCGCGGTTGATTGTAATCTTTGCAATGTGATTGTATTCCTCGAAAAGGATCTCCTCGAAATCCTTGATCGTCTTCCATTCTCGCTGTGCCATATTACTTTCGTGTTTTCGTTTTAATCAACCTGTCCGCCCTGCACGACATCTTCGCGCTGCGGAACAGATGCAAAATTACGATTTTTCCGTTGAACCGCCAAGCAAAAGAGATGAAATCAGATGCGATTCTTACTGTTTTTCGTTTTTTTTGTTTATCTTTGCAGGCAAAACCAAAACCTGTTACTATGCTACAGATTCGCTGTAAGAACAACAATATGACCAAGAGTTTCCCCGAGGGAACCTCGCTGTTGGATGTATACCAGGAGTTTGCCCAGGACATCAATCTGCCGTTTCCCGTGGTGTCAGCCAAGGTAAACAACGCATCGCAAGGCCTGAAATTCAGACTGTTCCAGAACCGCGACGTGGAGTTTCTTGATGCCCGCGAGGGCTCGGGCCACCGTGCCTATGTGCGATCGCTGTGCTTTGTGCTCTATAAAGCCACCTGCGATGTCTTCCCCGGCAGCAAACTGTTTATCGAGCATCCGCTTTCGCGCGGCTACTACTGCAACTTCAAGAAGAAGGACAACACCGCGCTGACCGACAAAGACGTGGCCAGAATACGCAAACGCATACAGGAAATCATCGCACTCGACATGCCTTTCCGCCGCAACGAAGCCACCACGGAAGAGACCGTCCGTATCTTTTCCGACCGCGGATTCTCCGACAAGGTGAAACTGCTGAAGACAAGCGGACAGATATACAGCGACTATTACACGCTGGGCGACACCGTGGACTATTTCTACGGGCCACTCGTTCCGTCGGCAGGATATCTCTCCGTGTGGGAACTTGAGCACTATCACGAGGGACTGCTCCTCAGAGTGCCCGACCGCAAGAACCCGCTTCAGTTGGCCGAGAAAGTGGATATGCCGCACACATTCGACGTGTTTGCCGAGAAAGTGAAATGGGACATCATCATGCGACTGTCGAATGCCGGCGACGTGAACATGGCCATTCTGAAAGGCCATGCATCGGAACTGATACAAGTGAGCGAGGCTTTGCAAGAGAAGAAAATCGTGCAGATAGCAGAAGAAATAGACCGCCGCTTCCACGCTGAGCAGAATCCCATCCGAATGGTGCTTATCACAGGACCGTCGAGTTCAGGTAAAAGCACCCTGTGCAAGCGTCTTTCCATCCAGTTGCTGGCCTGCGGACTGCGCCCCTACTCGTTTTCCACCGACGACTATTTCGTGAATCGCGTGGACACACCCAAACTGCCGAATGGCGATTACGACTTCGACAACGTGAAAGCCGTTGACTGCGACCTGATGGAAGAACACCTGATGCGGCTGATGAACGGCGAAAGCGTGGAACTGCCAGAGTACAACTTCGTGACAGGAAAGCGCGAATACAACGGCAAGAAGGTGAAACTCAGCAACGACAGCGTGCTCATCATCGAGGGCATACATGCGCTGAACCCGCTGCTCACCGCCAAAATTCCCGACTCTTTGAAGTTTAAAGTCTACGTGTCGGCACTGACCAGCATCTCGCTCGACGACCATAACTGGATTCCAACACGCGACAACCGGCTGCTCAGACGTATCATCCGCGACTATAACAAGGGTGCTTTCACCGCCCAGCAGACCATCAGCCAATGGAAAAACGTGTGCGAAGCCGAAGAGCAATGGATATTCCCGTTCCAGGAAACAGCCGACGTGATGTTCAATTCTGCACTGAACATTGAGTTTGCCGTGCTGCGCACCCATGCCGAAGTGATACTGGCATCCGTGCCGCGCAACTGTCCTGAGTATGCAGAAGCCCACCGGCTGCTGAAATTCATCCATTATTTCATCCCCGTGAGCGACAAGGAAATACCGCCCACCAGCATCATGCGCGAGTTTGTGGGCGGCAGCAGTTTCAAGTATTAAAGGTAATAACAGGAACGAATACCATAGAAAGAACATTCCCATGCGACGACTCGTATGGGAATGTTTTTTTACAATTCTTGTTTGAGTTTTCAGTCAAATCAGAACGGGAAATGCGCTATTGAGGCCTAATTTTGTGCTTGCGGCGGCGGGGTTCTGACCTTTCGCCTGACAAAAGCATAGGTTTTACACTCCAAAAACATAGGTTTCGGGGCGTGAAAACATAGGTTTTGAAGACCAAAAGCATAGGTTTTGCGGGGCAGACGCATGATTACGCTTCCGCAGGAAACGGGGTTTTATTGGCAAGCATCTTATTTTCAACACTTTATACAAAATGCCTCAAAAATGCGTTATTGACGGTCTTGCCATTTGATTGTTGAAAATAGCGCAGCCACGAGGGGTTAAAATCGGAATTTTTCCAACAAAAAAACTGCTACGGAACGACATTGGGACTGTTAGAAAAGCACGAACAAAGACATGGTCAGCAGAACATGGAGACGGCGAAATCACACCAACGGGGGCAGTTGACGATAGTACCGCCGCAGCGTCTGCTCATCCTGTTCGGCATCAGTAAACACCTCCAGCAACATGGGGCGCGTGCTCTCAGCCTGCACAAGCGTGCGGATGCCCTGCTCCATCTCTTCCATGTTCGAAGCCTTGAGATAGTCCACGTTGTTCTGCATGCATATTCCCTCAGCGGTGGTGTGATGCAGCCCGGCCACCATGCGGTCGCGCGCGGGGCTCTGCTCCAGTCCTCTGAGCATGTTGAAAATGCCACCCTTGCCGTTGTTGAGCAGCAGGATGCGCAGGTTGCCGCGCAGGTTCTGGTTCCACAGCGCGTTCTGATCGTAGAAAAAACTCAGGTCGCCGATGACGCAATACACGCGCTCCGCCTTCACGACAGAGAAGCCGGCGGCTGTTGAGAGCGAGCCTTCGATGCCGTTCACCCCGCGGTTGCAATAGACGAAATGGCCGGAATAGATATTTGCCAGACGGATGGCCGAACTGTTGGCATAATGCACAAAGCCCCCGTTGAAATATCGTTCAAAGCACTTCACGGCAGCCATCTGCGAATAAGGAGCCTCATATTCCCCTGCATGTGCGTCGGCCAGACCGAGCGACTGTTTCCAAACGGCGCGGAACGACGAGTCGGCAGCCGACTGCTCAGCCAGCGAAGCAATCATCGCGAGCGCATGTTCCGGATGGCACACGGTGATCTCCGCGAGATGCAGGAAGGTGTCTTTCACCGAACCGTCGGCGCTCAGCCGGTACACGTTCAGCCCTTCCGTCTTGCGCAGGAACTGTTTCAGGCGTTTGCTCACCAAGGTATCGCCCACGTAGACAACCGCATCGGGCTGGTAACGCGCATCGTCGCCCACGCGGAAAAGTACCTCGTCGAAGTGCACGGTATCTGTGCTGTAATTGCACAACCGCTCTGCAAGCACCACGAAATGCTCCGACAGCGTGGTCATCACCTCGCGCCAATCCTCGTCATAGACAAAGTCTGAGCGCGTCTGACCGATTACAATCATCGGTTTCCGCGCGTTCAGGAAACTCCTGACCATCACTTCTTCCACTCCGAAATCATCGCCGTAAGAGAACCGCCTTACGATTTTCCGCTCTTGCGGCAAGGCCTCTACGGAGAAGCAGAAGAGCGGTTCGGAGATGGGTACATTGATGTGAACGGGCGCCGGGTCGCGGAAACGCATGTCGAGCAAAGCCTCGTTCACCAGCCGGTTGCAGTGCCATCGCTGCTCTTCAGCGTCGCTGCTCCCGTCAGCAATCTCCGGCAGCGAGACAGACGAGCGCACAAAACAGCCGAGCGCATCGGGCTGCGACAGCGTCTGACCGTCCAACTGGTCGATCCAACGCTGTGGCCGGTCGGCCGAAATCACCACTAACGGCACATGCCGATAACAGGCTTCGGCCACTGCTGGTGCGAGATTGAGCAGCGCGGTGCCGCTGGTGATGCACACGGCAACAGGTGATTCCAGTGCCAAAGCCATGCCCAGCGCATAGAATCCTGCGCTGCGCTCGTCGGTCACGGCATGGCATTCCACGTCGGGACATTCGTTCAGGTTGTGCACGATGGGTGCATTCCTGCTGCCAGGACACACCACGGCATGCCTCACCCTATGGGCAACGAGCAGCGATGTCAGTATGTTTACGTTCTCTTTGTTGCTATACATTATATATAATATGGCGCATGGTTTCCATTTTTGCCTCTGTTTCGTCCCACTCCTGCTGCTCCACGCTGTCAGGGAGCAAGCCTCCTCCGGCATAAAGCATGTAGCCGTCTTTGCGCAGATGCATGCACCGGAGGGATACAAACAGATGGGTTCCGTTGTCAGGATCAAGCACGCCGGTGAATCCGCTGTAGTAAGTGCGGGGCGAAGACTCGTTGCGCACAATGAAGTCGAAGGTGTTCTGCTTGGGCAGTCCGCACACCGCCGGCGTGGGATGGAGCGCTTTGAGCAAGGTGCCGATGCGCTCTGCGTTGTCGAGTTCAAAGTTGAAGTCGCTGCGCAGGTGCACCAGATTGGCCGCCCTCACGGTATATGGCCCGTCTTCTTTCATCTTGTGTGAGAAATGTTCCAGGCATTCCGTGATATATGTGGCCACATAGCGCTGCTCCTGCATGTTCTTCTGATCCCATTTCACCTCGGTTTCCGGATGCTGGTTTGCGCTTTGTTCTGACGCGTTTCCGCCTTGGCCGGCAGCGTTTTCATCAAGCGAATCGAATCCCAACTGCCCCTCCTCGAGTTTCATTGTGCCGGCCAGCGCGATGGTGCGCCAGTTCCGGCCCTTTCCGTCGAGCAGTGTTTCGGGCGTGGCCATCATCCACGTGCCGCTCTTCGGCGTGGTGACGAGCGACACGAACATGCGCGGATAAAGTTGGCAAGCCATGCAGAACAAGTCGGCAGCATATTTCTTGTTGTCGGGCATGTGGTCGAAAGTGCTGCGCGAGAGCACGATTTTCTGGAAAGCACCGTCGAGCAGATGGGCGTGGAAATTGGCAAAGTCGATGCGATAGCGCATTCTCGCCATCTCGTCAGACAGTGCTGCCTCCCCGCTTTTGCGCACGGCGTTCAGTCGGTCGTAGGATTCCTCGTTGGCGGTGATGATGTCTTCCAGTTCTTCTTTCATGGCGCTGACTTCCGCCAGTTCCATCTGGCGACGCTCATCGGCACCTAACAGCAGCACGGGCTGCTGGGCGGTGATGGCGAAAGGTGCGATGACGAAGCCCGACTTGCGGTTCAATTCCGAGAGCGTGAGCAGTTCCTGCGGCTCACCTTCGCGCTGAATCATCAGCGTGCAGGCACGTTCCCTGGGGAGTCTGAATAGTGCGAAACTGGCCATTACACCTCTTTTTTAGGGCTGATGATATAATTGGTGACGTGCACATTGGAGATCAGGTCGCCCGAGGTGTCGGTGATTTTCACGTCCCACACATGCAGGGTGCGCCCTTTGCTCACCAGTTTGGCGTGCGCCGTCACAGTGTCTCCTTCGGAAACAGCCTTCACATGGTCGCCGCTCACACTGATTCCCACGCATATTTTTCCAGGACAAAGGGCCGAGGAACCTACGCCGGCCACGTTCTCGGCCAGCGCCAACGACGCCCCTCCGCTCAGGAATCCAAATGGCTGACGGTTGCGCTGGTCCACCTGCATGGTAGCCATGCAAGTGTCATCTTCGGGAGTTGAATAGAACTCCATGCCCAAGGCGGTTGACAGATTCGGTTGTTTTTCAATGATTTTCTTGATTTCTTCTACGTCCATCGTTATGATAAGTTTGGATGCAAAATTAAGCAATTTTTCTGAAACAGCACACGTTTTCATGAGGTAAAACAACGTGTTTTACCTTTTTTAATGCAGCCATAACGTGTTTTGAAAAAATGTTTCAGAGTTTGCCGAGCACCTCGTCGATCACCTTCGGGAAATATTCCATTTCCAGCACGTGCTCCTTGTCGGCGATGTCGTCGGGCGTATCCGTCGGCGACAGCGGCGTTTTGAACTGTGCGATAATCTCTCCGCCGTCGCACACGCTGCTCACATAGTGCACCGTCATGCCCGTTTCTTTTTCTCCCGCAGCCTTCACCGCCTCGTGCACATGATGTCCCCACATGCCCTTGCCGCCATATTTCGGAAGCAGAGACGGGTGGATATTGATGATGCGACGGGGATAGGCATCAATCAGGAAATCGGGAATCATCAGCAGGAAGCCCGCAAGCACGATGAAGTCTACGTGGTATTGCTCCAGCAAGGGGAGCAGTTTGCCGGGCTCGTTGAATTCGGCCTTCGGCATCACGGCACATGGCACGTTGAGGTTTTTCGCACGTGTCAGGGCGTAGGCATCGGCCTTGTTGCTCACCACGAGTGCCACCTCCACGTCGCGTTCCGTGCCTGCGCTTTGCTGCCGGCCCTGTCCCTGGTGGAAATAGCGGATGATATTCTCGCAGTTGCTGCCGCTTCCTGATACAAAAATGGCTAAACGTTTCATAGGTATATCGTTTGAATGATTGGGTAAAAAACTATTCTTCGTCCATGTCGAAATCGTCGGAATCGTCGTCGAAGCCGAACATCACGGGGGCGATGAAGTCGTCGAGTGCGCGGCGCTCCTTCTTGGTGGGACGGCCCGTGCCGCGCGCCCTGTCCATGAAACCGCTGATGCGGCTCATCTCCAGCAGTTCATACTGCTTGGGATCGGTGACGTTCTCATAGATTTCCGGCACCAGTTTGGCCCCCACGCGCTGCTCAATGCACTTGAGAACCTTAAAGGAATAAGTAACAGGAGGCTTTTTCACGCTGACCACCTCGCCCACTTTCAGCGGGCGGCTGGGCTTTACGTTCACCCCGTTGATGGTTACCCGCCCGTTCTTACAGGCGTCCACGGCGATGCTCCGCGTCTTGAAGATGCGCGAAGCCCATAGCCATTTGTCTATTCTTGCTTCACCCGTCATGTATCTAAGCCTTTGATTCCGCTTTTGTTCCGTCCTTTCCTATCTTATTATACTGGTTCATGGTGACGTCGATACCTGCCAGCACAAAACTCTTGATGACATCAACGGCGATGTCAACAGCAGGCTGCAGCACGCTCAACTCGTCGTCGCTGTAGCGGCCCAGCACCCAGTCTACCTGCTGCCCGCGCGCAAACTCGTTGCCAATGCCCATTCTGAGGCGTGCATACTGCTGGCCGATGAGTTGCTGGATGTGGCCCAGGCCGTTGTGTCCGCCATTGCTGCCGTTGCCTTTCAGACGGAACGTGCCCAGCGGAAGGGCTATTTCGTCGACCACGACGAGCAGCCGCTTCTGGTCGATGTTCTCCTTCTGCAGCCAATAGCGCACGGCATTGCCACTAAGGTTCATATAGGTGGTGGGCTTGAGCAGTATCACTTTCCTGCCTTTCAAAGACGTTTCGGCCACGAAACCGTAGCGCTTGTCTTCAAAAACAATATTGGACGCTTTCGCAAAAGCGTCCAATACCATATATCCCGTGTTGTGGCGGGTCCCGGCATATTCACTTCCAGGATTCCCCAAGCCCACAATCAGATATTTATCCATGTCTTCGGGAGTTGTGGGATGTGTGCCGTCGGCCGCTGCCGCCTTCTTGAAGAAGCGGAAAAAACCACCGAGCACGTTCACCAGATTAAGCATTCTCCTCAGTGGCTTCCTGAGCAGCGGCATTAGACTTGCGGGTTGCCTTGATGGTGCAAACCACAACCTCCTTGCTGGTTGCCATCTCCAGACCTTCGAACTGCAACTCACCCACCTTGATGCTCTTGCCGATGGTCAGGTTGGTAACGTCGATATCGAGTGTCTCAGGAATATCTACATACTTGGCTGTTACGTTCACCTTGCGCACGATGAGTGACAGACGACCACCGTCGCGAACACCTTGAGCCAGACCGTTCAGTTTCACAGGAATGCCAATAGTGATGGGTTTGTCCTCATGGATCTCATAGAAGTCGATGTGAAGCAGAGCGTCGCTCACCGGATGGAACTGCAGTTCCTTCATGATAGCCTTGTGCTCCTCGCCGTCGATATTCAGGTTCACCACATAGATATGCGGTGTGTAGACCAACTTGCGCAGGTCAACCATGGGCACAGAGAATGCCAATGCCTCGGGCAGACCGTTCTCGCCTTTTTTCTCACCATAGAGATTGCAGGGAATCAATCCCTCTTTTCTCATCAACTTCGTTGCTTTCTTTCCGGTCTCTGTTCTTTTCTTACCGGAGATGTTGATTTCTTTCATAATTTTGTGTTACTCTAAATTAAGTTTTAAAACATATTTGCTTAATTCGCCATCACACGATTGCAAAAAAGCGGTGCAAAGGTATTACTTTTTCCGCAAACCCACAACATTTCTCTTAAAAAAAGTAGAAATTAAGCGCATTTTCTTGCACGTCTACTCATTTTGCACTATCTTTGCATTTGAAATTAAAACAAGTGAAAGATGATTAATAGAGAAATTATCCGTATCAAGGTAGTTCAGTTGGTTTACTCTTACTATCAAAACGGAAACAAGAACATCGATTCAGCGGAAAAGGAACTTCTGTTCAGCCTCTCTAAAGCGTACGACCTTTACAATTATTTGCTTGAATTGATTGTAGCAGTGACAAAAGAGGCAAGGAAACATGTGGAAATTGCAACGGCAAGAGCAAAGAGAGAAAACACGGAACTGCCTTCCGAGAAATTCATATACAACAAATTCGCCCTTCAACTCGAAGAGAACAAAATGCTCAACGACTTTATTGAAAGCCAGAACCTCACGTGGGACAACGACGTGGAGTTCGTCAGGAAGTTGTTTAGCCAGATTGAGCAGAGCCAGACCTATCAGGACTACATCGCCAACCCCGACGACAGTTACGACACAGAGCGCGAACTATGGCGCAAATTGTATAAGACGCTGGTGGTGAACAACGAAGACCTCGACGCGCTGCTTGAAGAAAAGAGCCTCTATTGGAACGATGACAAGGACATTGTTGACACATTCGTGCTGAAGACCATCAACCGCTTCGACCCCAAGAACAAGTCAAAGCAGGAACTGCTTCCCGAATACAAAGACGAAGAAGACAAGGATTTCGCGCGCAAACTGTTCAGGGCCACCATCCTCAACGCCGACCAGTATCAGCGCTACATGAGCGAGACAAGCCGCAACTGGGACTTCTCGCGACTGGCCTACATGGATATCGTGATCATGCAGATTGCCATTGCCGAAATGCTCACCTTCCCCGCCATTCCCATCAACGTAACCATCAACGAGTATCTGGAACTGTCGAAGGTGTACAGCACACCGAAAAGCAGCGGCTATATCAACGGAATGTTAGACAGCATCGCACGCCATCTGGCTGCCGAAGGCATCTTGCTGAAACCCATACCCGAGAAAACCAGCAAGCCCAAGAAGGAAGAAAAGAAAAATTCATAAATATTCAAGACAATGACAACAGCAATCGTATTATCAGCGCAGGCTGCCCCGCAAGGTGGAGGCGGCATGAGTTTCATCATCATGATGGTGGCCATTTTCGCCATTATGTGGTTTTTCATGATTCGTCCGCAGCAGAAAAAGCAGAAGGAAATCCGTAGTTTCCAGAACGCACTCCAAGTGGGAACGAAAGTAGTTACCGGCGGCGGCATCTACGGAACAGTGAAGAACATCGACATCGCCACCAATACCGTGGAAGTGGAAATCGCCAAAGGCGTCGTCATCCGCGTGGACCGCGGCTACGTTTTCGCCGATGCCAGTTCGTCGGCCGTACAGAACGGACAGCAGAACGCTTAACTGATTGACAAACGTGGGCTGGCTAACTGACACATTGCACATCGTCAGGAATTTCTTATTCAAAGTTCTGAACAAGGAATTCCTGATATTTCTGTCTTTCCTTCTGCTCAGCGGAGCGTTCTGGCTCATTACCACCATGAACGAAACCTATGAGAAGGAAATTCTGATACCGCTGCGACTGGAGGGAATTCCCAAGCAGGTGGTGGTGACAAGCAATACAGAAGACACGCTGCGCGTCACCGTGCGCGACCGCGGCTATCAGTTGGCATCCTATCTCTACGGCGGTGTCATCATGCCGCTACGCCTCAACTTCGCCACCTATAATAAAGGTAACGGGCGCGGAACAGCCTCTTCGTCCGACCTGCAAAGACTCATCTACCAGCGCATTGCCAAGTCATCGCGCATCGTTTCCCTCAAGCCCGACAAGTTTGAGTTCACTTATAACAACGGCGAAAGCAAACTGGTTTCAGTCAGTCTGGCCGGGAAAATCACGCCGGGAAAGAGTTACTACCTCTCGAAAATCCAGTTCACGCCAGAGTTTGTCACCGTCTATGCCGAGAAGAAGAAACTGGACAGCATCAAAACCATGTTCACCGAGAAACTGAACATCACAAATGTGACCGACACTTTAGAGCAAACGGTGAACCTGACTAAGATAAGAGGCGTGAAAGCCCTGCCGCCCACCGTGAAAATGAGCATCTATCCCGACGTGCTTACTGAGGAAAGCATCGAGGTGCCCATCACTGCCGTGAACATGCCCGACGGAAAAGTGCTGCGCACATTCCCCTCACGCGTGAAAGTATTGTTCACCACGGGGGCGAGAATGTATCGCGGCATCCATGCAGAACAGTTCCGGGTGGAAGCCGATTACAATGAAATACAAGACCATTCATCGGAGAAATGCACGGTGCGCGTGGTCATGGCACCCTCGTCGCTGCGCAACATCAGGACAGAACCCGAGCAAGTGGACTATTTGATAGAGGCGCAATGAGAATAGCAATTACCGGAGGCATCGGCAGCGGCAAGAGTTTCGTGTGCCAGAAACTGAGCAAACACGGCATCTCTGTATACGACTGTGACAGAGAAGCCAAGCGACTGATGGCCACCTCGCCCGATATTCACAGACAACTCACCGCTCTGGTGGGCAACGAAGTCTATCACGACGGCTCACTCAACAAGCCCGTGCTCGCCCAGTTCCTGCTGCAGTCGGAAGCCAACAAGCAGCAAGTGAACGACATCGTGCACCCCGCCGTGGCTGCCGACTTCATACAATCGGGCCGGGAATGGCTCGAAAGCGCCATCCTCTTCGAAAGCGGATTCTACAAAAGGGTTGACTTCGACCACGTGATATGCGTGACGGCTCCCCTGGAAGTGAGGGTGGCGCGCGTGATGCAACGCGACGGCATCTCACGCGAGAAGGCCCTGCAATGGATCAACGCACAGATGCCGCAGGAAGAAATCGCCAGCCGCAGCAGTTTCGAAATCATCAACGACGGAAAGAAAAGCATTGAACGACAAATAAATCAAATCATAAACAAAATAACAAAGTAACAACAGCAATGAAACAGACAATCCTTTCAATTGCAGGAAAACCAGGCCTCTTCAAACTGGTTTCAAGAAGCAAGATGAACTTAATCGTAGAGTCAATCGACGAAAAACATAAGCGCGTGCCGGCATTCGCCACCGACAGAATCACATCGCTGGCAGACATCGCCATGTATACCGATGCCGAGGACGTGCCACTGATGACCATCCTCGCCTCCATTCGCGACAAGGAAGAAGGCAAGCCCGTGTCTATCAACTTCAAGAAATGCCCAAGCAGCGAACTGCGCGAATACTTCTCGCAGATTCTCCCCGACTTCGACCGCGATCGCGTTCACGACAGCGACATCAAAAAACTGTTCCAATGGTACAACATTCTGGTGAACAACGGCATCACCGACTTTGAAGAAGAGTTGCAACCCACTGAAGGCGACAACGTGGACGACAGAAAAGACATGTAAAAAAGTACGCTTTACATAACGGCGATTATGACAAGTTGGCACCCCGATGTGTCAACTTGTCTTGTTTTTGATGGTGGTACATTTGTTGCAAATAGATAAGTGAGCGCCGAAGCGAAAGCAGAGGCAACTCAAAAGAATAAAAACAACGTAAAAATAAAAATATAATTAGGAGGTAAAAATTATGATGTACCCAACATTTGCAAGAAATTCATGGTTACCAACAGTGTTCAACGATTTGTTTGATGCCGACTATATGCCAAAGGCAAACGCCACGGCTCCGGCCATCAACGTGAAGGAAACCGACAAAGAATATATCGTGGAACTGGCTGCTCCTGGCATGAAGAAAGAAGATTTCGACGTGAACATCAACCACGAAGGCAATCTCGTCATCAAAATGGAGAACAAGCACGAGTCCAAGGAGGAGGACAAGAAGGCTCGCTATCTGCGTCGCGAGTTCAGTTACACCAAGTTCGAGCAGACGCTCATCCTGCCCGAAGACGTCAACAAAGACAAGATCGGAGCAAAGGTCAGCGACGGTGTGCTCACCGTGACACTGCCCAAGACGGTGAAAGAAGAGGTACGGGTGGCCCGCCAGATATGCGTTGACTAACCGCCTCGCCCCACCCGAGGGAAAGGCAGGATACATGGATAAGGATTTTTATCATAATGGATGATTCAATAGATGTTATTAGTTTTGGGTTAGATTATTAATTGTGTGATTGTTAGATTTTGACTCCCCGAGTGTGTGAACATTCGGGGAGTTTTTGTTTTCCATACTTCTGAATGCCTGAAACCGCTGCTTCGGAAGGAGCAAAGTGGCACTTTCGCGCCTCTGTACCGAAGGATTGCCGCGGTAAATCACATTGATTTGCAAAGTAAATTATATTAATTTGTGTGGTAAATCATATTAATTTGCAAAGTAAATCATATTGATTTGCAGAGCAAATTAATATAATTTGCTTTTCCGGAACGCTGCTTTCGCACCTACATTCCTATGAATCGGAACAGCCAAAGCCATGGAATCGCGCATCTTACACGACGAAAGCGGGTGCGCGGCAGACCCGGATGCGCTCCACAACCTATTCTCGCGGCCGTAAACGGAAGGAAATATTAAACTTCTTTAATCCACGGCTTTGATTGTGCCGTTTTCTTTTCCGTTTGGAAAGAATATGTTATATTTGCAGAAGAAAACAATAACTTAAAAACTTAAACATCATGATTAGAGTAGTTTGCGTTCACACCGCAATGGCTCTCGTAGAGCCTATGACAAAATTTTTCAAGGAAATCCTTCCCGAAGTAAAACTAAACCACATCGCCGATGACTCACTGATTCAAGAGGTGATTGCCAATAATGAGGTGACCCCCGCCGTGCGCCGCCGTCTGCTGTCTTATTATAATGCAGCAGCAGACTCAGGAGCCGACGTGGTTTTCAACACCTGCTCGTCTGTGGGCGACATTGCCGACTACGGAAACATCTATGCGCGCATCCCCATCTTCCGCATCGACCAGCCCATGGCAGCCAAGGCCGTGGCATCGGCCGACCGCATCGGCGTGATCTCTACACTGCCCACCACGCTCGACCCGACACGCAGGCTGCTGGAAAACGAGGCCAAAAAGGCGGGCCGCGAAGTGGTTTTGGTTGACGGACTCGCCGACGGAGCCTTCGCAGCAGGACAGAGCGGCGACAGCGAAACCCACGACCGGCTCATCGCCGAGGCTGCCGCCAGGATTGCCGACCAGGTGGATATGTTCGTATTGGCACAGGGTTCCATGGCACGCATGGAGCAGCGGCTGTCTGAACTCACCGGCAAGCCCGTGCTCTCCAGTCCCGTCTTGGGCGTGGAAGGACTCAGAAAATTCTTGAAACTGGATTAATCATATAAAGGAAAAAAGCAGTTGCCGCCGTGAAAAGAAAGAATATCATCCTGACAATGCTCGTCATTCTGGGCGTTGTCACGTTTCTCGACCGCATCAATATCAGCGTGGCCGGTTCGTCTATTATGGCTGATTTGGGGCTGTCGCCTTCAGAATGGGGATGGGTGCAGAGCGCATTTATCCTAAGTTATGGACTGATGCAGATACCGATGGGCGCATTCGGCGACCGCCATGGCCACCGCAAAGTGCTGTCGCTCATCGTTCTCTGGTGGTCGCTTTTCACGGCATTCACCGGACTGGCCGGCGGACTGGCCTCGCTGCTCATCATCCGCTTCATGTTCGGAGTGGGCGAAGCGGGCTCTTCTCCGTGCTCCACGGGCGTAATCAGCCGCTGGTTTGAGAAGAGCGAAGTGGGCAAGGCGCAGGGATATGTGTGGGCAGCCAGCCGCATGGGCGGTGCCCTCACCCCCTTTGTGGTCATTCCCGTCATGGCCTGGCTGGGCTGGCGCTCTGCTTTTTATCTGCTGGGAGCCTTGGGCGTGGTATGGGTAGCCGCATGGTATTGGTACTATCGCGACAAGCCCGTAGCCACCGCTGCCATTACAGAACAGGACGGGAGCACGGAGAAAGCCGCTGAGACCGGCAGGAAACCGTCGCTGCCCTGGCGCACCATCCTGCATTCCTCGCAGTTCTGGATCATCTGCGCCATGTATTTCTTCTACGCTTTCGGCTCATGGTTCTTCTTCAGTTGGTTCCCCACGTTCATGGAACTGGGCCGCGGCTTTGCCAAGAGCGAACTCACCTATGCCGTGGCCGTGCCCTTCATCATGAGTATGATAGGCAACATTTCGGGCGGATATCTCACCGACAAACTCTCTGCCAAATACGGTCTGAAGATAGGACGAAAGGCCCTGGGTTCCACCTCGCTGGCCGTGTCGGCCGTATGTATGTTCCTGGCCGCCTTCATTCCCGGCAAGATGGCCGTCTTTGTATTCCTGTCGCTCTGCTTCGGCATTTTCGACCTGATGCTCCCCTCGGCATGGGCATTGTGCATCGACCTCGGCAAGCAGCATGCAGGAGCCATCTCGGGAGCCATGAACACGGCGGGCAACATCGGCGGTTTCTTCTGTGGCATTCTGTTCGGATTCCTCGTGCAGTCGTCGGGCAACTACAACCTGCCGCTTTATATGATTGCCGGCATGCTCATCATCAGTGCCGTCCTCTTCAGTTTCATCAATCCCACGAAGCCGATTGTGGAGTAGAATCGGAGAAACGGAACGATTAGCGAGAGATACAAAAAAATCGGAGAATGTTTGGATGGATAAATAATAATCTCTATCTTTGCAGCAAACTAATAAAAAATGAGTGATGACATATCTCAATCA
>ODAI012294709.1_pt1 | contig 56500 bp, 47 predicted proteins | sample 1539321 | NCBI WGS metagenome assembly ODAI01 (sample SAMN02144231, study PRJEB22623) | gut metagenome | biome: sheep rumen | host: Ovis aries | place: New Zealand | reverse complement strand
TCTTACGCTTTACGCTGGGCTTTTCGTAATGCTCTCTCTTACGAATCTCCTGCTGGATACCAGCCTTTGCACAGCTTCTCTTGAAGCGGCGCAATGCGCTGTCCAAAGTCTCGTTCTCTTTCACGATTACGTTAGACATTCCACACCTGACCTCCCTTCAGTCCCTCTAGTAACATGACTGATTGGGTTATTCTATGTATCAAGAACCCATACACATTACACATTATATCATAAAATTCTATTACGTCAACTGTTTTTTTGAATAAATTTGCAAATAAATTTGCAGAATAAATTACAAATTTATTTTATCCGGGCTCTTTCGCATACTTTTTGTATAAAGCAGCGTGATCGTAAATGCATCGCCAGGATCCTTGCGCGCCTGTCGTTACGCAAATATATTCTTTTCCGCTCAGATCAACGCCATAACTCACGGAACAATTTCCAGACTGATCCACAAACCCGGTCTTTCCGCACACAACCTCGCCTCCGGTATCCTGATCTTCGATCCGGCGCAAAAACCAATTGGACAAAAGAAGTCCCTCGGGATGTTCCGCTGTTGCGGAGGTTGTATAAGTATGTGCGCTCAGCACCTCTCTGCACAGTTCATTGTCCAGCGCTGCCTCCATGATCATTGCCATATCGTAAACCGTACAGTGGTGATCCTTGTCATATATTCCGACGCAATTGGTGAAATGCGCAGTATCCGACAGCCCCAGGATCTCCAGTTTTCGATTCATCAGTTCGACAAACGCCTCATGACTGCCGGCAACATAAGTTGCCAATCCCACCGCAGCCTCTCCGCCCGACGGCAGGATCGTTCCGTAAAACAGATCTCGCACCGTCACCTGCTCATTTTTCTCAAACCCCGCATTGCTACAATCGTGCACATAGCTGTAATCCGTACACTCTGCCGTCATGGTAAACGTGTCATCCAGATCCACAATATGCTCCGCAGCAACCAATATTGTCAGCACCTTTGTCATGGAGGCAGGATTGATCACCGTGTGGCAATCCCGCGCCGCCAGAATATCGTTGCTCTCGCGCTCCAGGAAGATCACATTGCTGCTGTTCACCTCGGAAGGCGGCGCCGCCGTACGGCTTGTCTCCTGTGCAGAATACTGCTTTAGGGAAACGGTGGGCTGTATTTTCTCCGGCGCTTCCGACTCAGAACTATCGTTTTGTGCCTGATCCGATTCCTGTTCTTCTCCGGCCGCTTCGTCGGACTCTGTCTGCAACGATGCCGTAACAACAGCCGTGCCCGCATCTGTCTCCTGTGTCTTTCCCGCATCCACACCCGACGCTTTTCCCGCCTGAACGGAAGCAGAGACTGTATGCACGATCGCGGTAATACCCACCGCAAAGATCACCAATGCAACCGCCAACACCGGCAGCAATTTTTTTATGAGCTTCTGTCTTCGGATTGCTTTTTCCTTTTCCAGGCGCATCTGCTTTGCACGTGCTTTCCGCCTGCGTATCCGTTCCAGCTCTTCTCTTTCCGCTTCTGTTCCCACTGACAGCTCTCCTGTAATATCAATGATCCAATGCCAACTCTGTTATGCCAGCTGTCCTTCCAGTACCTTCGACGCCTCTGCAATCGCATCCGGGATGCCTGCAGGATTCTTGCCGCCTGCCTGTGCCATATTCGGGCGTCCGCCGCCGCCACCGCCGACCAGTGCAGCGATTCCCTTGATCAGATTACCTGCATGGGCACCGGCTTTCACCGCACCGTCTGTGGCCATGGCAACCATATTCACCTTGCCGTCCGCCTCGGACAACAGTACAACAACGCCCTCTCCCAGCTTATCCTTCAACTGATCACCCAGATCTCTCAGGCCGTTCATATCCACGCCGCTCACACTGGTTGCAAGCAGTTTCATACCCTTTACTTCCTTCACCTGATCCATCACATCGCCCAGCGCATCCTTTGCAGCCTTACTCTTTAAGGACTCGTTCTCCGAAGATACCGCTTTCAGCTCCGCCATCAGATGTTCGCACTTCTCCACCAGCGTATTCGGTGTCGCCTTTACCGCTTTTGCCGCTCGCTCTAAAGTCTCCTCCAGACCTCTGTAATAAGCAAATACACCGTCTCCGGTCAGCGCCTCGATACGTCTCACGCCGGCAGCCACACCATTCTCGGAAAGGATCTTGAATGCCGTGATGGACGCGGTATTTGCCACATGGGTACCGCCACAGAACTCAATGGAGAAATCTCCCATGCTGACCACGCGCACCTTCTCGCCATATTTCTCACCGAACAGCTGCATGGCACCGGTCTTTCTGGCTTCCTCCAGACTCATCACCTGCGTCACCACCGGAATTGCCTCTGCAATCTTCTCATTTACAATCTGTTCAACCTTCGCGATCTCCTCCGCAGTCATGGCCTGGAAATGACTGAAGTCAAAGCGCAGTCTCTCCCCGTCCACATAGGAACCATTCTGCTCTACATGGGTGCCCAGCACCTCGCGCAAAGCCTTCTGCAGCAAGTGGGTTGCGGAGTGGTTCTTGCAGGTATCCTGACGCAGCTTTGCATCCACCGTCAGTGTGGCTGTGTCGCCCACTTTCAGCATACCGCTTGTCACGACGCCGATATGTCCCACCTTACCGCCTAACAGCTTGATGGTATCCTTCACCTCAAAATTGCCGTCCGCCGTGCTGATCACGCCGTGATCTCCGCACTGACCGCCCATGGTGGCATAGAAGGGCGTCTCCTCCACGATGATAGTACCCACCTGACCGTCCGTCAGCGCCTCCACCAGCTCAGTCTCCGTGGTGAGCACCGTGATCTTGGAATTGTGCTGCAGTCTGTCATAACCCACAAATTCCGTGGTGATAGAAGGATCGATGGACTCATAGACCGTCACATCCGCGCCCATATAGTTGGTCACCTTGCGCGCTTTTCTCGCCTTGGTCTTCTGCTCCTCCATGCACTGCGCAAATCCCACATGATCAATGGTAAAACCCTTCTCCTCCAGGATCTCCTCAGTCAGATCCATAGGGAAACCATACGTATCATACAATTTGAACGCATTCTCACCGGAGAGTTCCTTCTCTCCCTTTTTGCCCATCTCATCTTCCATCTCAGCCAGAATAGACAAGCCCAGATCGATGGTCTTATCAAATTTATTTTCCTCCTGAGTCAGAACCGTCAGGATAAACTCCTTCTTTTCCTCCAGCTCCGGATAGCCGTCCTTACATTCGTCAATGACAGTCTTGCTCAACTCCGCCAAAAATTTCCCTTCGATGCCAAGCAGCCTGCCATGTCTTGCTGCACGACGGATCAGCCGGCGCAGCACATAGCCTCTGCCCTCGTTGGAAGGCATGATACCGTCACTGATCATAAAGGTCGAAGAACGGATATGGTCTGTGATCAATCGGATGGAAACATCCTTCGCATCCTCCACCTGATATTTTACACCGGCAATGGAACAAACCTTGTCCCGAATCGCCTTCATGGTATCAATATCAAATACAGAATCCACATCCTGTACCACCACAGCCAGTCTCTCCAGCCCCATACCGGTATCGATATTCTTCTGGATCAGCTCGGTATAATTGCCATGTCCATCATTGTCAAACTGTGTAAACACATTATTCCACACTTCCATGAAACGGTCGCAGTCACAGCCCACCTTACAGTCAGGCTTGCCGCAGCCGTACTTAATGCCTCTGTCATAATAGATCTCGGAACAGGGACCGCAGGGACCTGCGCCATGCTCCCAGAAATTATCGCACTTTCCGTCCGCATCCCGGTAAAAACGGGTAATTTTCTCCGCAGGCACGCCGATCTCCTTCGTCCAGATATCAAACGCCTCATCGTCCTCACTGTAGATAGACGGATACAGTCTGTCCGGATCCATGCCCACATGCTTGGTCAGGAACTCCCAGCTCCACGCGATTGCCTCATGCTTGAAATAATCTCCAAAGGAGAAGTTTCCCAGCATCTCAAAGAAAGTCAGATGTCTCGCCGTCTTCCCCACATTCTCGATATCACCGGTACGCACACACTTCTGGCAGGTGGTCACACGCCTCTTAGGCGGAATCTCCTGACCCGTAAAATAAGGCTTAAGCGGCGCCATGCCGGAATTGATGATCAATAAGCTGTTGTCGTTGTGCGGCACCAGCGAAAAACTCTTCATTTTCAAGTGCTCCTTGCTCTCGAAAAATTCCAGGAACATTCTTCTCAGTTCATTTACACCACGTTTTTGCATTGGTTTTTCCTCCAAAAAACTTGTAAATTCAAAAATATCTTTACACATTATAATGATTTGAACGTCGGTTGTCAATCCGCGCCATCCGCCTTTCTCTACAGATCGTCCTCATCCGAGATCAAGGCATTCAGTTCCTCTCTCGCGTCCTGAATCTCATCGTGGTCGCCTTTCTTCAGGGCAGCCTCAAATTTCGTGATATAATGATCCAGCTTCTGCCTGCGCTCTCCAAGGGATTCCTCATACATCCGCTCCGCCCGCAGCAGCACCAGTCTGTTCTCCTCATAATCTCTGGGCTGGATCTTCAGATAGGCAAGCTCCTCCATGCGCTTTTTGATCTCTTCCTCCGTCATCTGGTTCGCGTCACCTTTGATGATCATCTTCTTGGAAATGCCGGTGGACACCACCTTCACCTCCACCTCCAGAAGCGAATTGATATCATAGGTGTAGGTCACATCCACAGATTCCTGTCCCTTCAGCCCCTTGGGCACTTCGATCTCCAGTTCTCCCAGGTACAGATTGTTTCTGGCAAACCGGCTCTCTCCCTGCAGGACCCGCACGCGCACGGAAGTCTGATTGTCCCGCACTGTGTACAGCCGTTCCGTCCGGCTTGCCGGGATCACCGTATTCCGCTCGATGATCGGACAGAATCTTCCGTCCTCAAATTTACCTTCCTCGTATTCCACCACCACTTCCGTTCCCAGGGTGAAAGAACACACATCCGTCAGGATCACCTCTTTGACTTCTTCCCTGCGCTCCTTCATGGCAGCCTGTACCGCCGCGCCGAGAGCCACCGTCTCATCGGGATTTAACTTGGTATCCGGGAACTTTCGAAACAGCCGGATCAGGAAGTCCCTGACGATGGACAATCTGGTCGCGCCGCCAATCAGCAGGATCTCGTCGATGTCAGAAAGCTTTAACTTAGCATCCGCCAGACTCTTTTTCACCGGTTCACGAATTTTACCCAAAAGCTCCTCACAGGCTTCCTCATACTCTTTCGTGGTGATCTGCGCTTCTTTTTTCTCGTCATGATACAGGAAGCTCATGGTCACCGTCGCCTGATCATTCAGTTCCCGCTTGGCTTTCTCCGCCGCATTGGTCAGGCGCACCTGCTCCTTCTCATTCAGCTCCGAAAGCTGCAGATCTGTTTTCTTCAAAAAGAGTTTCGCCAGCTCCTGGGTAAAATCTTCCCCGCCCAGATAATTGTCGCCGGCAACCGCCCGCACCTCCAAAATATTGTGGTACAGTTCCAGGATCGACACGTCAAAAGTACCGCCGCCCAGGTCAAACACCAAAAAGCGGGTATCCTGGGTCTTATCATAGAGCCCGTATGCCACTGCCGCAGCCGTCGGCTCCGAGATCATACGCTCCACCTTTAAACCCGCCAGTTCCCCGGCACGCTTGGTCGCTTTTCTTCTTTTATCATCAAAATACGCCGGCACACTGATGACTGCTTCGGTCACTTCCTCGCCCAGGAAAACCTCCGCATCCTCCTTTAACGCCCGCAGCACAAAGCTGGAGAGTTCCTCCGGCTTGAACAGATGTCCGCTTAAATTATAAGTACGCTCCGTCCCCATGCTGCGCTTAAATGTCTCCGCAACCGAATCCGGATACAGGCTCATCCGCTCTTTGGCGGTTTCCCCCACATATACCGTACCTTCCTCATCCACGCTCACCACAGACGGAGTCAGATTCTTCCCCAATCTGTTGGGAATGATCTTTGGACCGTCTTCTGTAAAATAAGCCACCAGACTGTTGGTGGTCCCCAAATCAATTCCTACGATCATACTGATTTCTATACCTTTCTCCTATACTTACTTTAACACAGCCGCTATTGCCTGCATATATTCGTCATAGGGCTGTACTTCCAGATTTGAGGCAAGTCTCGCTTTCGCCTCAACCAGCCTGCCCTGTCGTCTCAAAAGCAAAATTTTTGCCGCTTCCAGCTCCTTGCAGCGCTGCAGCAAACAAAAGTCGCAAATTGCACAACCCTTTTCCTGATCCAAAAGCTCCTGCAGCCATGTATCGGTCTGTTCAAAATAGAATGCCAGAAACTTTTGCATGATCTTTCCCTTCGGCATGTCATGATAATAGCTGACCGCCTTTTTCTCATCTTTCTGCATCCATGCCTGCAATTTCTTTGCATATTTCCGACCGGTTTCTACCGCGCCGTGCAGGATTGCCGCAAAGATCAGATCCTCCAAACCGTTCTTGGATTCTCTGTCCTGAAGCATCTGAAGCCGCACCTGTTCCTTTAACAGCGTGATCGCCAGCTTTCCGTCGCCGACCCGCAATGCTTCCCAGCCCGCCATGCAGAAATAATCCATTGTTTCTCTGTTCACATGATTCCGGAATCCAAACGCTTCCTTCAGCGTATTTTGATAGGGATCGGCAATCTTCTGTTCCCGCTTCCACGCCTCCAGCAGCTGCTTTACCCGCTCATATTCTCCCGCTGTATTCCACATCTCTGCCAGCGCTTTGCGGTATCCATCGTAAAAGTCTGTACCCGACTTCCGATAATAGGCCGTCAGCTTCCTTGCCGCTTCCTCCGGTCTGTGCAGTCTTGCCAGGCACTCCGCCATATCATCATAATGACTGGTATCCTGATCCGATTGTTTTTCATAATAGGCATAGTTTGCGTACGCCTGCTCATTGTCCCCTAACAGCAGATATAGTTTCGCCATGCTGCAGTACAGAATGTTCTTCCACTCGCCATCCTCCGCATACAGAATGGCCAGCTTGATATGATACAATGCCTTCTCATACTCTCCCTGCCTTCTGTAAACATAACTCATATTGCTGTGAATATAAGGATTCCCCGGTTCCTCTCCCAGCGCCTTATCATAATCTGCAAGCGCTTTGTCATACTGTCCGGCATCCTTATAGAACGACGCTCTCCTGTTCAGCATATAGGCACCGGGATACCAATACAGATATTCTGTGATCAGGGGCAGTCCTTTCTCATAGAAAGCCATCTCTCCCTTTCTCACCCGGTCCTGATACTCTTTCTGGAATTCCTCCAGCTTTTTATCCGCCTCATCCGTGGTCGGCGGTTGTTTGTCCATCTGATACCGGTAGGCCTCCAGATAGGGACTCTCAATCTGATTCTTTTCAGCCTCAGCCAACAATTGCTTTAACTGATCATATTCCTTCAGATCCAGATACACCTTTGCCAGATGCTCATAGGCACGGATATAGGAAGGAAATTTCTGGATACAGATCTGCGCATTCTGAACCACCCCCGACGCATCCCACTGTCTGCGGTAAACCTCCATGGCACTTGCCGCCGCGGCATAAATCTGGTAATCCTGGATCAGCCCTGTGGAAATCTCCAGACTGCGCTCATATTCCTCCATCTCCATCAGGATCTGCGCTTTGTCGATCAAAATCCCGATATCCTTGGACGTGTGGGTCTCCACGGCCTCAATCTGCTCGATGGCTTTGGCAAACTGCGCCTTGTCCTTATATCCCAGATACCGGTAGGACTGCATCCTGATCATATAGGACTGCCGGATGCGGTCCTCATCCTTTTTCCGCTCTTCCTCCGTCTCGTCTCTTTGCAGCTTAGCTTTCAGCTTTTCCTCCCAGACATCGGACATGGCAATAGCGTCCTCATATTCTGCCTGCTCCACAAGAAGCTTTGCCAAAAGTCCCGCATATTCCGCCTGTTTCTCCTCCGTGATATACTTCTCGATCTCCTTGGCCAGACGAAGTCCCCTGCTGGTGGCGCCGTCCTGCAGATAGCACCAGCAGAGTTCCAGCGCAGATTCCCAATTATTATTCCTGCGCCAATTGTTCCACAGATCCTGCTCCAGCATGGCGTTGACCTTGGTCAGAAGGTCCATAAACGCATCATCCGCGCCCAGCGACAGAACCGCTTCTGCACACTTTTTCGCCTCCTGGTATTTCCCGGTATCATAATACCATCCGGTCAGGCGGACATTGGCCATATAATGCTTCTCATTGCGCTCTTTTAACTTCAGATACAGTTCCGCTGCCCGGTCGCGTTTCTCCTGCTTCCACAGGATCTCCGCCGCATGATATCCCACCATGTCATCCGCGGGATACTTGGCGTACAGCGCTTCCATCAGGTCGGCCGCTTCCTGCTTTTTCTCCTGAAGCATCCAAAGGTATGCCCGGCAAATCTCCATACAGGGGTGATAGATTGCGAGACCTGCTGCTTCCTCCAGAAGCCGCTCCGCCTCCGCCCCATTCTCTTCCTGAAGTGCCTGCCAGCAGTCATCGTAATAATTCAGGAACAGATCATAATCCGCATCGTCCGCTCCCTCAAACTGATCAAACTCGATATCTTCGCCCCGCTCGCAGCGGCTCACCACAAAATTGATGAAATCCGCAGGGAACAATTCCCTGAGTTCCGCCGCATTCTGGGCGAGTCCCATCTTCTTATCAAATACCTTCCACACGTCCCCCGGAAGTCTAAAATGATCCATCAAAAAACGAAGCAGCTTATTTCTGCAATTCTCTTCCTCTTCCAGCGCCTGAAAAATATCGTCGTCGAACAGCGCCTCCCACCTGGAAACATCCTTTCGGGTCCGCAGACTGCCATATAATTCTGCCGCCTTTTCCACCCACAGTCCGGAAGGCGTAGTATCCCGCAGCACCTCCTGTTCCTCATCCGACTCCTCTTCGTCGATATAACTGCAGGCTCTCTCATACGCTTCGCGCAGACGCTTAAACCCTTCCGAATCATCTTCCGGATTGGTCACGGTCAACTTCTCTCGATATGCTCTTTTGATAACTTTTTCGTCCTTCGTGGGCTCCACCCCAAGGATCAAAAAGCACTGTTTTATGTCCATAAACCATCCTCATCTTTAAATAAAACGAATGAAAGTGAAAGGAGAGCAGAAAACATTTCTGCTCCCCACCCTTTTTCTTTTAGAATGTGAACTTATCAGCAAAATAAGCATCCAACTGGTCGATGGCAACTCTCTCCTGCTCCATGGAATCCCGGAATCTGACTGTCACACAATTGTCGGTCTCAGAGTCGAAATCGTAAGTCACGCAGAACGGCGTACCGATCTCATCCTGACGGCGGTATCTCTTACCGATGTTTCCTCTGTCGTCAAACTCACAGTTGTACTTCTTGCAGAGCTGCGTATAAATCTTCTCAGCCCCCTCATTAAGCTTCTTCGACAGCGGGAGCACACCGATCTTCACCGGAGCCAGTGCCGGATGGAAACGCAGCACCGTTCTCACATCGCCGCCCTCCAGCTCCTCCTCGTCGTAAGCCGCACACAGGAAAGCCAGCACCACGCGATCCGCACCCAACGAAGGCTCCACCACGTAGGGAATATATTTCTCATTGGTCTCATCATCAAAATAAGTCAGATCCTCGCCGGAGGTATTTGCATGCTGCGTCAGGTCATAATCGGTTCTGTCCGCAATGCCCCACAATTCGCCCCAGCCAAACGGGAACAAAAATTCAATATCCGTCGTACCCTTACTGTAAAAGCTGAGCTCCGCCTGATCATGATCACGCAGCCTCATCTCGTCCTCCTTGATTCCCAGGGAAAGCAGCCAGTCACGGCAGAACCCTCTCCAATACTGGAACCACTCCATATCCGTTCCCGGCTTGCAGAAAAACTCCAGCTCCATCTGCTCAAACTCTCTGGTACGGAAGGTAAAGTTACCGGGCGTGATCTCATTTCGGAAAGACTTACCGATCTGCGCAATACCGAACGGCAGCTTCTTTCTGGAGGTTCTCTGCACATTTTTGAAGTTCACGAAAATACCCTGTGCCGTCTCGGGTCTTAAGTAGATCGTGCTCTTTGCTCCCTCCGTTACACCCTGGAAGGTCTTGAACATCAGGTTGAACTGTCTGATATCCGTAAAGTTATGCTTGCCGCAGGAAGGACAGGGAATCTGATGCTCTTTGATAAAATCCTGCATCTTCTCCTGCTCCCAGCCGTCCACACTGCCCTCTAACGCAATTCCTTTCTCTGCGCAGAAATCTTCGATCACCTTGTCCGCGCGGAAACGCTCATGACACTCTTTACAATCCATCAGCGGATCGGAAAAGCTGCCCAGATGTCCGCTGGCCACCCAGGTCTGGGGATTCATCAGGATTGCACAGTCCACGCCTACATTATAGGGATTTTCCTGCACGAACTTCTGCCACCATGCTCTCTTCACATTATTTTTCAGCTCCACACCAAGGTTACCATAGTCCCAGGTATTTGCCAGACCTCCGTAAATCTCGGAACCGGGGTAGATAAACCCTCTCGCCTTGGACAATGCCACAATTTTCTCTAACGTCTTTTCCATCTTTCTTTCCTCCTCTATCTGTCAAGCACGATCACAGCCGGGTATCCGTCCTCAGATACACCGCTTGTATCAATGCTTCCATCCTCCATCATTTTTGCGCCGTCGCTGATATAACTGACCTTATAGGGACAATACACGCAGGTTGCCTCCTGCAGCAGCACAATGTGCTTCGACAACATACCGCCTGTCTGATCGGTCAACTGATCCGCTGCAAGCGTTTCGTCTCCCGACGCCGCAGTAAGCATCTGATCCGCCGCAGGCGCATATCCGGCGTTTACCGCCTCTTCCACAGTCCCGTAAAACAGGATATTCCCCATATATTCCGAATAAGTCCGGGCATTCTGAAACGCATACGACACGATCACCGCATTTCCCCCGTCCTCCACCGTTCCGATCTTCAGCAGACTGACCGGATTGGTCTCTGTGGGATGTTCCCTGTTATAAGTGCTGACCTCCTTCTGTGCCATCACCGACAAATCATCCAGTTTATAATAATCCTTGTCAAACACATCCACAACATGGGCGGTAACTCTTCCGTCCTTGTCTATGATCAGACTGTTCTTCGTCACGGTATCCGGCACTTTCGCGGCTTGATCGCAGCCACTTAAGAAAACAAAAGCCGCCAACAACGCTATCCACTTTTGATTATGTATCACCCGCATCCGAATCCTCTGACACCTCATTTCAACTTCTTACCTTTTTCATTCCCATTTTGGAACAGTTATTCAAATTCTATCACAACGTTTCCAGTATTTCAAGACTTTTGAATGTATGCCCCACGATACGATGCATATATTCCCGCGAAATCTGCTGCAGTTCGGCAAGAACCTCCTCCTTCACCGTAAAGTTGTAAAGTTTTTCCACCGGACTGGAGGCAATGTATTCTATCGTATAGACAGTGGAGTCCAGCAGCTTCCTGTCCGTGGGCACGCCCGGAAATTCCCCGTTGATCCCGATCGCTTTTAATTCATATATACACCGCACCAACGGATTCGGCAGACTCTCGGCAGCGAGCGCCCGCATGGATTGATACAAAAGCTTCAGCATCTCCCGCTCATCATTGTTCTCCCTGGTATAATAATCAGCGATTTCCGTGAAATACATGCCATAATAGGCGCCCTCGTAATCCGCCATCAACGCCTCAAAATAATTGCTGATATCCGCATCCGTCATTGTATAAGAGCTTCTTCCGGCATACAGTTTAAAGGTACCGAACGCAAAGAGATTGGTGGCAGCCGCAAGTCTGCTGCCGGGTTTCCTGGCACCCTTTGCAAAGGCGGAGATCTCCCCCCTCTCTTTCGTCAGCACGCAACCCCGCCTGTCATATTCACCCATGGGTGATTGTTTTAAAATCATTCCCGTCACTTCGATGATTCCCTGCATATCCGGACCTTTCCCGATAATCGGACTTGCAGCCGGCGTCCCCTCCGGACCGCCGGCTGTTCTTTTCCTTATCCATATCTCTATCCATACTCTTATAGGACAAATAGTCCTCAATCTTCCCCGAATTTTCGAACTGCTTCCAGTAATTTTCCATCCGCATCTGTGTTTCCTCCTGCCTGTGTCATATCCACAGATAGGTTTTGCACTTTGATAAAATTTATACGGAGTACACGCTATGGTTATTCGGTTCTTTTTCCCTCTTTCGGATCATATCCGAAATTTTTCAGCAGGAAATCACTGTCCCGCCAGTCTTTTTTCACCTTCACCCAGAGCTGCAGATTTACCTGCATTTCCAGCAGATCTTCAATATCCGGTCGCGCCGAAGATCCGATCTTTTTCAGCATCTGTCCACCCTTCCCGATGATGATACCCTTGTGGGAATCCCGCTCACAGATGATTGTTGCCTCAATATGACAGATCCTTCCATGCTCTTTCATGCTTTCGATACTGACCGCAATCCCATGCGGGATCTCGTCCTCTAGGAGCCGCAGCGCTTTCTCCCGGATCAATTCCGCCACGATCTGGCGCATGGGCTGATCCGTCACCGTATCCTCATCGTAAAAGGGCTGCCCATAGGGCAGATACTTCACAATACACCGCACAAGCTCGTCCGTATTGTCACCCTTCAGCGCCGAAACCGGCACGATTTCCTGGAAGTCCATCTCTTTCCTGTAGGTATCGATAAACGCGAAGACCTCATCCCGCTTTACCGTATCCGTCTTATTGATGACCAGGATCACCGGCGTTTTGGTCTTCTTCAGCTGCTCGATGATGTGCCGTTCTCCTGCGCCGATAAAATTGGTGGGCTCCACCAGCCAAAGCACCACATCCACCTCATTCAAGGTCCGTTCCGCCACATTCACCATATAATCGCCCAGCTTATTTTTGGACTTATGGATGCCTGGCGTATCCAGAAAGACAATCTGAGCATCCTCCAGCGTCAGCACCGTCTGGATGCGGTTTCTTGTAGTCTGGGGTTTGTTTGAGGTGATGGCGATCTTCTGTCCGATCAGATGATTCATCAACGTGGATTTTCCCACATTGGGACGTCCGATCAGCGTCACAAACCCGGATTTAAAATTGGCGGAAACAGTGCCCTCACTCATACCCGTCTTCTCACTTTCTCTCACTGCTTTCTTCTTTTGCTTCTGCATTGACAGCCGATGCGGCTGCTTTTTTCTTCTTGTTGCGGCGTGATATTCCCTTTATGATCAGTACAAACACAGCCAAAACAATGATCACGATCCCAAAATAAGGAATATTGATTCCAAACCAGATCATAAACTCCGTGAATCCGGTCTTAATGTCTTTCAGACTTTCCTGAAATCCGTTGACAAAACGCTCCCATGCAGTCTCCTCCTCTTCGATCACCGGAGTCAACTCTTTCACTTCCTGAATATTCATGTGCACGGTGGAATAATCTACCATATTGTCATAAGTGCGCAGCTGGGACTCCATGCTCTCCAGCTGATACCGCACCGTTGCCATACGGTCTTCCAGTGTGATGATATCCTCCAGCGTCTCTGCCTTCTCCAGGAACTCCTGTAATCTGTCCATCTCCGTCTGCAGAGATTTTTTACGGCTTTCCATATCCACATAGGTTAAAGTCACATCCTCCACGCTCTCCCCGCGGCTGATCACATTTCCCGCCTCGGATACGGCATCCAGAAAAGAATTCAGATTCTTCTGGGGAATGCGCACCGTCAGATCGGAGCGTTTGACAGTGGTGCTGTACTGATTATAACTATACCGGCTTCCGTTATAAGTATCCATGCTCTCTATGTAGCCGCCCAGTGCATTCACCTGATTCTCAACAGCCTCCAGGAACGCATCAAATTCTTTGGTCTCCACAGAGAGATTGGCATTCCGGATCAGCTTGCGCGCTGTGTTCTGCTCACTGGTACTCTGGGATTCCGTCACGGTGCCTGCACTGCCGGTGCCGGATGAAATACCGCTGTTATCTGCCAGTTGACTCTCCATTGCAGGCGCATACTCCGCCGCAGATTCCGCCATCTCATAGGAGCTGAAACTGTCCGTGGCATAGCCGTAGTCCGCCGCTCTTGTGGCACTCTTACTAGCCGACGTCGCTCCGTTGGTATATCCCTGCAGAGCCCTATCGGAACTGCTGCTGGGACTGCTGCTGTTGGAACCGCACGCCGCTGCTCCCAATAAAAGCATCGCACAAAGTCCTGCACTCAAAAATTTCTTCCACTTTTTCATAATCTTATCCTCCCTTTGCCTCACAGCTCTGCTGCGTATTTGCATCTACCTACTAAGACGAGGTTCAGGCAAAAAGGTTCTCCAATTTCTTAAAAAGTTTTTCTTCCTGTTTTAATTTGCCTGCATTTCCCACCACACAGAGATAGTCATCCTCCATGAATGCCTTGATATAGGCGGAAAGTCCTCTGATATCCTCCGCCGTGGCTGACAGGATCTCATCCCGCTCCTTCTGCAGCATCTCTTTGGTCAGTCCGGTCATATAGGCACTCAGTCCGTAAAGTCCCTTTGCCGCCGGATTCATGGGCATATCCAGATCGCTGATCGCCCCAATGATATACTGCGTCATCGTACGCTCGTCCGCCTCATAGGTTGCGATGGTCTCCGCTGCTTTCTCGTAAACATCCAGAGTTTTCTGCAGATTGGGGTCCCTGTAAGATACAAAATAACTCTCACCTGTCCGTCCGAAACGGCACATACAGCCATAAGCCCCGCCCTTCACCCGGACATTGACCCAGAGATATTCGTAGCCCATCATCACCCGCAGTACCCGCAAAGCCCCGGTGTAAGCCAATCCCTTCTTGGCAAAATTACCCGCCCGACAGACATACTGGATCTGTCCTGCCGTCATAAAGCCTTCATTCAACCGCTCGGGCACAGGTTTATAAACCGCTTTTTCAACCGGTTCCGTATAAAGCGCCTGCTTTAATGCCGCCACCGGCGCCTCCAGACGACCCAGCTGCGCCTCATCTCCCACAAAATCCACCGTCAGATTCTCCGGACGGAAGATCATCTTGGCAAGCATCTTCATTTTTTCGATCAATTCTGCTTTGCGCTCCTCAAAATGCCCTTCATGGTCCGCCACCAGACGGTAAAACGGCACACCGGACAATTCTTCGCTGAGCATGCCTGACACGCTGCCATAGGACATGGCCCTGCCCGCTGCCACCGAATGCCCTGCCGTCATCATCTGCGCCTGCATACGGGATTTGGCCTCCGCCAGGATCTCCTTCAGACGCTTCTCGTCCGTGAAATCGCTGGTCAGCATAATCTCCTGCATCAGCGCGATCGCCTGATCTATATTTTCATAAAGCACCTTTGTCTTCAATTCCAATGTCAGCGTACAGATATCGGGATCATACACCTGACTGTATGCATTATTCACCGCCGCCATACCGCCGGTGACCAGATTCGTCTCGTTGAAAAGATCCCCATAACTGTAATTTGCCGTGTTCAGAAGTCCCAGACCCCCCTTAAACAAGCCGATATACCGGACATATTCCCCGGGAATATGGTCCAGATTGAAGATCAGCCGCAGATACCCAATCCCGTTGGTGAACAGATTATGGTAGAGCAGCTTTGTATCCCCGAGCATCCGCTCCTCCACAACGGGCGCCGCTGCCTCTTTCTTCAGATCGCCGCGCTCCAGCAGCGGTATCTTTTTCAGATCCTCCGGATCGTCCTCCGTCTCCTGGAATTCCCGCAGCTTCTTTTCCGTCTCCATGATCCGGCGGATCTCCTCCGCAGACATGGCAGCCTTTTTCGCCGCAAGACGCTCTGCCAGCTCCTGCTCCTTCTTTGCCAGCAATCCTTCCACCGGCTTTAAAATGACCACGCTGTGATGTCTGTTTTCCAGCAGGTACGTTCGAATCAGTTCCTCAAAATAGCCGGTCTTCACCTTTTTCTTCAGACTGTCAAATACATCCAAAAGCTCAATATGCACAAAAGGCTTGTTTTCATCATACAGCCAGCTGTCCAGCATCTGCAGTCCATACATCAATCCCTTGGGATAGGAACCGAAATCCGCCTCGCGATATTTAAATTCATAATAGTTCAGCGCAGCCCGAAGCGCCTTCTCATCAAAGCCTTCCGCCGCGATCTTTTGAAGCACTTCCCGGATCGTATCCAGAAATGCCTGCTGCTTGTCCAGAGAAGTTCCCTTTGCAATCACACTGAAATACGGCTGTCTGATGCCGCCGTCCCAGATACTGTACACATCTTTGCCGATCCCGCGGTCCACCAGGGCCTGCTTTAACGGTGCCCCCGGAGCAGAACAGAGCGCATAATCCAGGATTTCAAACGCCATGCATAGCTCATTGTCCGTGCTCTCGCCCACCGAATAATTCAGCGACAGATAAGTATTCTCCTCCGCACTCTCACCCTCATTTAAAGGATATTCCTTTACGATTGTCCCTGCCGTCATGTCCGGGGTTTCTGTTCCGATCTCGGAATCCACCTTGAGCGCATCAAAATCCGCCAGATAATGCTGATCGATAAAGTCCAGCTTCTCCGCCATATCCATATCGCCGTACAGATAAATATAACTGTTGGACGGATGATAATATTTCCTGTGAAAATCCAGAAAGTCCTCATATCGAAGCTCCGGGATCACCTCCGGATCGCCGCCGGACTCCACGCCATAAGTCGTGTGCGGATACAGAGAATTCATGATCGCCGTCTCCAACACATCATCCGCCGAAGAATAAGCCCCCTTCATCTCGTTATAGACCACGCCGTTGACCGTCAGCGGCGCATCCTCGCTCTCCAACTCATAATGCCAGCCTTCCTGCCGGAAGATGGCTTCCTTTTGATAAATATTCGGATAAAATACCGCATCCAGATATACATGCATCAGATTCTGGAAGTCCTTCTCGTTACAGCTCGCCACCGGATACAAGGTCTTGTCCGGATAAGTCATGGCATTCAGAAAAGTGTTGAGCGACCCTTTCACCAACTCCACAAACGGATCCTTCACCGGGAACTCCCTGGAACCGCACAGCACCGAATGTTCCAGAATATGCGGCACGCCCGTGGAATCCGTGGGCGGTGTGCGAAATCCGATGTAAAACACCTTGTTCTCATCGTCATTGGAAAGTAGCGCCACCTTCGCACCGGTCTTCTTATGCCGCAACAAAACGCTCATACTGTTAATATCCGCAATCTCCCTCTGCTCTATAATCTCATATGCCGAAAGGTTTTTTACTTCCTCTGCACCTGCATATTTTCCCATAGTCATGCCCTATTCTCCTCTCCTATTAAAATCCCTTATGATCAGAATCCCATCAGCGACAATTTGCTCACCGCCAGCTCCTGCACCATCAGCCCCATCTGCTCCTTTTGCGCTACGCTCAGATGTGCCAGCTGCTCCACCGACATGGTCTTGGTGGCATATTCCTTTGTCACCCTGCCGCCCATATGTTTCTTCTCCTGGATATAATTCACCTTCACCTTTGCTTTGAGCTGTCTGTATATCTTCACCAGAAAGCTTTTCTCCTCCAGATAATACAGATGGGTTTCCAACGTATCCTCCGGATCGGACTTCGGTAAAATATAGCGTTCCACCACAAGCTGAAATTTAAACGGGATCGACTCATCCGCCAGGATCTCATCCATGGTATACTTGCATCCCACATAAACGGTGGAAACATCCTGCATGCAGTATTTATAATCCTCATAAACCGTCTTATTCATCCGCCAGATCCTCTAAATCCTCAATCTGAAACCCGCTGATCCGCATGGCCTCTCTGATCCTGTTCTCGCTCATGCCGCTCTCCTTCGCCAGCTCTGCCACCGTTACTTTCCGTCTGAGTTCCTCCGACAGTGCCTTCGCCGCATCCGCCACCTTGTTTACATGATCCTCCGCCTTTTTATCCGCTTTCCGGTTCTGCACCGTTTCAGCGATATGCTCCTCCATGGCGTCCATGATCATTTTACCGAGCATTCCCTGGGCTTCCTGCGGCTTCTCCAGACTGCCTAACATTCCGACGCCAAAGGAAAGCGCCAGATTTCCCTCTCCGATCAGATCCTCCAGGTAAACGCCCTGCCCCGCATACAGCTTGGCGATCTCCGCCACATCTTTTAAGTAGATCTGGGTTAACAGCTGTTGGGCACCGGTATCTCCCGCCATCGCAGCGATCGTATGCGCCAGAACCTCACCTTCGCTGTACTGCGGTAGCGCCGTGATCTCCTCCAGATATCCCTGCAGATAGTCTTTCTCCTCATCCGTCAGATAATCATCCGGATCCAGGGGCTGTCCCAGCCCTATTTTATGCTTTAACAGGTAATCATATACCAGCTGCATCTGTTCGCCGGACAATTCCAGCTCTGCGAACGCCTCCTGCACCTGCTCTTCGCTGACGCAGTTTCCCTGCTCCTTTGCCAGTGTCCGCACCTCCTGCAGCTTCTGCGCAAACAATACTTCCTGATTCATATCGTTTCCTCTCATCCAATCTTATGTTCATGGGTAAACAGATGATCCTGACAATACTCATAGCTTCCGGCACATTTGGAGCAATACCGAAACTCCAGATTCGGATCGTCCGCATCCGTTCTGCCGCAGATACAGCATCTGTGACCGGATTGTTTCTCTCCGGATCTCACCTGCTGTTTGAACACCACCTTCCGCTTCACCTGCTTCGGATTCAGATAGGACAGATTCCTGCTCCGCAGCCAGAAGATCAGGAAATTCAAAAGCGACGCCCCGATCGCCACCATGCCGAACCACCCTAACGGTGCCGCCACATAAAACTGCACCATCTGGAATACCAGCAGCGCCGCATAAATATAACCCAGCCATTTCACCTTCACAGGAACCACAAACATCAGCAATACCACATTGTCCGGGTAAGTTGCCGCATACGCCAGAAAAATTGACATATTGATATAATAGGTGCTGAATAACGCGGAACCCGCTGCAAAAAAAGCTTCCGTGCTGGTCATAGTCCGAAACGCAGAACCATAGGACATACTGTAATAAGACTTATAAAACTCTCCATACAGTTCCAGCGTGTCGCTTCCGAAGATCAGATAGCAAGCCCCCATACATACAAAGCTTGCAATCAGCGTGATCAGCACACCGCCCCAGATATACGCATTATAGCGATAGGTTCCCCAGGTCCGCTCCAGATTCGTACCGATGCTGTAATAGAAAAACAACATAATAATCGTAAACACGTCGAAGGAAGCCGGCGGACTGATCAGCCATGTAAACACCCGCCACACCTGTCCGTGTAAGATCTGATACGGGTCCAACGTGAGATACTGCATGAACGCGGGATTAAAATACTGGATCACATATCCCGCCACATAGCACATCACCAGGATCAGGGAAAGATTCGGAATCGCATATTTTCCGAATTTCCGCTCGAAATCAAACTTTTTTTTCTTACCCATACTAACCTCTTACTATCTCTGTACTTTTGCGTAAATTGCGCAAATTCTGTTTTATTTTAACATGCCGGGAATCATAAGTAAACCGACCATTTTTTATTTTTTCCCATTTTTTACAAAGATTTAATCTTTGCCATATTTTTCTTTCATATTTTGTTCGTTGCATTTTAAAAATGAATGATGTATACTTACTAAGTATGTCATTTTGTGGCGATTTTTCAGGAAGGATTGATTCTATGAGTAATTCCAATATGCATGCTGCCTGCGGTATTGATATCGGTTCCACTACCGTAAAGATTGCAATCTTGGATGAACAACATCATATTTTGTTTTCCGACTATGAGCGGCATTACGCCAATATCCGGGAAACACTGCACTCATTATTACAAAAAGCTTATGAAGAACTGGGCAATCTGACGCTGCATCCCATGATCACCGGTTCCGGCGGATTGACGTTGGCAAACCATCTGGGGGTACCGTTCAACCAGGAAGTGATCGCAGTTGCCACTTCCCTGCAGGAGCTCGCTCCCAAGACCGATGTGGCCATCGAGCTGGGCGGTGAGGATGCCAAGATCATCTATTTTGAAGGCGGCAACGTGGAGCAGCGTATGAACGGGATCTGTGCCGGCGGTACAGGCTCCTTTATCGACCAGATGGCATCTCTGATCCAGACAGATGCCGCCGGCTTAAACGAATACGCCAGAGGCTATCATTCTCTGTACACGATTGCTGCGCGCTGCGGCGTGTTTGCCAAAACGGATATCCAGCCCCTGATCAATGATGGGGCTACCAAGGAAGATCTGGCCGCCTCCATCTTTCAGGCTGTGGTAAACCAGACCATCTCGGGACTGGCCTGCGGCAAGCCTATCCGCGGACATGTGGCCTTCTTAGGTGGGCCCTTGCACTTTCTGGATCAGCTGAAAGCAGCGTTCATCCGCACTTTGAAGCTGGATGACGAGCATATTATCGACACGGACAATTCCCACCTGTTTGCGGCTATCGGTTCCGCATTAAATGCCAAGCAGGAGGTGTCCTTTACCATGGAGGAAATGGTGAAAAAGCTTTCCTCTGAGATCAAAATGGAATTTGAAGTGGAGCGTATGGAGCCCCTGTTTGCCGACGCGGATGCCTATGAGGCCTTCAAGGCGCGTCACAGCCGGCACCATGTTGCCACCGGCGACCTGGCTTCCTATCGGGGCAATGCTTTCTTAGGGATTGACGCCGGTTCCACCACCACCAAGGTTGCACTGGTGGGCGAGGACGGGCAGCTTTTGTATTCCTTTTATTCCAACAATGACGGAAGCCCTTTGAATACGGCGATCCGTTCTTTAAAAGAGATTTATACCACCCTCCCCGAGGGTGTCAAAATTATGCGCTCCTGTTCTACCGGCTATGGCGAGGCGCTGATGAAAGCCGCTTTTCTATTGGATGACGGAGAGGTGGAGACCGTAGCCCATTATAACGCCGCCGCATTCTTTGATCCGGATGTGGACTGCATCCTGGACATCGGCGGACAGGACATGAAGTGTATTAAGATCAAGAATCAGACCGTGGACAGCGTGCAGTTGAATGAGGCCTGCTCTTCCGGCTGCGGTTCCTTTATTGAAACCTTTGCAAAATCTCTGGATTACAGCGTACAGGATTTTGCGCAGGCCGCTCTTTTTGCGGCGCATCCCATTGACCTGGGCACCCGCTGTACAGTGTTTATGAACTCCAAGGTAAAACAGGCGCAAAAGGAAGGCGCTTCCGTATCGGATATCTCCGCCGGACTTGCCTACTCCGTGATCAAAAACGCGCTGTTTAAGGTGATCAAGGTTTCCGATGCTTCGGAACTGGGCAAAAACATCGTGGTTCAGGGCGGTACCTTTTACAACGATGCGGTTCTGCGCAGCTTTGAAAAGATTGCGAACTGTGAGGCGATCCGTCCCGACATTGCCGGCATCATGGGTGCGTTCGGCGCAGCCCTCATTGCCAGAGACAGATACGAGGAAGGCTACGAAACCTCCATGCTCTCTTACGAAAAGATCTGTTCCCTGCAATTTGAGACCAGCATGGCCAAGTGCAAGGGCTGTACCAACAACTGCCGGTTGACGATCAACAAGTTTTCCGGCGGGCGCCAGTATATCTCCGGCAACCGCTGTGAGCGCGGAATCGGCGGCAAAAAGAACGCGAACAATGTGCCGAATTTATTTGAGTATAAATTGCACAGACTGTTCAACTACGCTTCCTTGGATGCCGACAAGGCTCCCAGAGGCGTGGTCGGTATCCCCAGGGTTCTGAACATGTATGAGAATTATCCTTTCTGGCATGTGTTTTTCACCGAGCTGGGATATCGCGTGGTACTCTCCCCCAGCTCGAACAGAAAGATTTATGAGCTCGGGATCGAGTCCATTCCCAGCGAGTCCGAATGTTATCCGGCCAAGCTGGCCCACGGTCACGTGACCTGGCTGATCCGCCAGGGCGTGCAGTTTATCTTCTACCCCGCTCTTTTTTACGAGCGCAATGAGTTTGAAGATGCCAACAACCATTATAACTGCCCGATTGTGACTTCTTATTCCGAAAATATTAAAAACAATGTGGAAGAGATTTCCTCCGGCGAGATCTATTTCCGCAATCCTTTCCTATCCTTCCGCGACGAGGCCACCGTTACCGATGCACTGTGCAAAGAATTCACGGAAATCTCCCGGGACGAAATTTCGGCAGCGGTTCACAAGGCGTGGGAGGAACTGGCCGCAGTCCGCGAGGATATGCGCAAAAAAGGGGAAGAAACCCTGCAATATCTGAAAGAAACCGGCAAGCGAGGTATCGTGCTGGCGGGAAGGCCCTACCATGTGGATCCGGAGATCAACCACGGCATTCCCGAGGTGATCACCTCCTTTGACATTGCCGTACTCACAGAGGATTCCATCTCCCATCTGGGCTGCCCGGAGCGACCGCTGATCGTGTCCGACCAGTGGATGTACCACTCCAGACTTTATGCTGCGGCAAGCTATGTGCGTACTGTAGACAATCTGGATCTGATCCAGTTAAACTCTTTTGGCTGCGGTCTGGATGCCGTAACCACCGACCAGGTGAACGACATTCTCTCCGGCTCCGACAAGATCTACACCTGCCTGAAGATCGACGAGGTCAATAATCTGGGCGCAGCAAGGATCCGCATTCGCTCCCTGATCTCCGCGATCCATGTGCGGGAGCGCATGCACAAACAGAGAACCATCCGTTCCTCCGCCATTGTAAAAGTACCATTTACAGAAGAGATGCGGAAAAATTATACGATCCTCTGTCCCCAGATGTCACCGATCCACTTTGAAATCCTGCAGCCCGCGATCAATTCCTGCGGCTACAATTTCGAGGTATTGGACAACGACAACAAGCATTCCGTGGATGTGGGTCTGAAATATGTGAATAATGATGCCTGCTATCCTTCCCTTCTGGTGGTAGGGCAGCTGATGGAGGCACTGCAGTCCGGCAAATATGACTTAAACCGGACAGCCCTGGTCATCTCTCAGACCGGCGGCGGCTGTCGCGCCACCAACTATATTGGTTTCATCCGCCGCGCGCTGCAGAAAGCGGGCATGGAGCACATTCCTGTGATCTCCTTAAATCTGGGCGGTATTGAAACCAATCCCGGATTCCATCTGAATGCGGATCTGTTGCTCCGTGCGGCTCTCGGAATCCAGTTTGGCGATATCTTTATGCGCTGCGTCTATCGCATGCGCCCCTATGAAGCCACTCCCGGCAGTGTGGATGCCGTACACCGGAAATGGTTAAAAGTCGTACAGGATTTTCTCTCTGCCAAGCACATTAACCTGTTGAAATTTAACGGGCTTTGCCGAAAGATCATCCGTGACTTTGACAATATCCCGCTTCTGGATATCCGGAAACCCCGTGTTGGTATCGTAGGTGAGATCCTGGTAAAATTCTCTCCCGCCGGCAACAATCATCTGGTGGAACTTCTGGAGAGCGAAGGTGCTGAAGCGGTAGTACCCGATCTGATGGATTTCCTGCTCTACTGCTTCTACAACCAGATTTACAAGGCAGACCATCTTGGCATGAGCAAGAAGACTGCCCGCAATTCCAAGCTGGGCATCTGGGCCATTGAAAATGTACTGCGTGCCGCATCGACGGATGAGTTCAAAAAGAGCAAACACTTTACACCGCCCACTCCGATCAGAGAGATTGCTGGTTTTGCAGAACCGATTGTAAGCATCGGTAATCAGACCGGTGAAGGTTGGTTTTTGACCGGAGAAATGGTGGAATTGATCCACGACGATGTTCCCAATATTGTCTGCACACAGCCTTTCGGCTGCCTGCCCAATCACGTGGTGGGTAAGGGCGTCATCAAGGCATTGCGCAAGGCATATCCGGAATCCAATATCGTAGCCATCGACTACGATCCCGGCGCCAGCGAGGTAAATCAGCTGAACCGCATCAAACTGATGCTGTCCACAGCCCAGAAAAATATTGATGGCAAGAATAAAAATAATAAAAAACTTGCATAATCGAAATAGGAACCTGTTATACAAAGAAGAGGCATCCTATGCGGATGCCTCTTCTTGTTGTTTGCTGTCCAGAAACTGCTGCAGCGCCTGCGCCACCTCATCGGGTTCCAGCCCGTATTCCTCGATCATTTCGCTCACCGACTCCAGTTCTTTCAGTCGTTTTGCTTCCAATAATTCAGCCAGTTCCGCTTTCTCCGACTCTATTCGTGTGAGCAGTGCGTCAATGATCTCCTGCTTCGCCTCGATCTTCTCATCCAGGCTCTTTCTCTGTCCTCTTGCCATAACAAACCTCCTTATGCTTGGTTCTCTTACCATAGTATATGGACAAGACTGGCAGATTATTCCTGTTTTTTTATTTTGTCCCGAAAATCCTGTCACCGGCATCGCCGAGTCCCGGCATAATATACGCATTCTCATTCAGGCAGCGATCCAGATTTCCAATATAGATCTCAATGTCAGGATGCGCGGCAGAAAGCCTCTCCACCCCTTCCGGCGCCGCAATGATGCACATAAATTTGATATGCCGGCCACCATGCTGCTTGATAAAGTTTACAGCCTCCACCGCCGAGCCGCCCGTTGCCAGCATAGGATCCAGCACAACGATCAGCCTCTGATCGATGGGATCAGGCAGCTTACAATAATACTCGTGCGGAAGATGTGTCTCCGGATCTCTGTAGAGCCCGATATGTCCCACCTTCGCCGAAGGCACCAGCGCATGGATGCCGTTGACCATCCCAAGTCCTGCCCGCAGGATCGGAACAATTGCCAGCTTTTTGCCGTCAATAGTCGGCGTCTTACACTTCTCAATGGGCGTTTCCACCTCAATATCAACCAAGGGCAGATCCCGCAATGCCTCATATGCCTCCAGCATTGCGATCTCCTCTACCAGACACCGGAACTCATACGTACCGGTCTCCATGTCCCGCAGCCTGGAGATCTTGTGCTTGATCAGCGGATGCTCCATAATGGTTATCTTCTCATTGTCTTTGTAGTGCATTTTTTATTCCTCCTTTTTCTCTGTCCTAAAACGCAAGATCCTCATCCCGGTTAAAAAAAAACTGACCCGTACCGATATCATGTCGCTTGCAATATGCCCGTATCCAATCCGCCTCCTCGGGCGTACAATCCTCATTGAATCTGTGATATGCCTGCCGCAGGCTTCTGCCAAAAATCTCCAGCGTGATAAACGGCGTATTCCCATCCTCCGCTTTCCGCATAAAAAGGACTGTCGTATCGTTATGGATCAGTGCCTCCACATAAGCAAACAGGCAATTGCTCATATAGACCGCCTCCCTGCAGAAATCATTGATGGTCTGCGGAAAGCGCACGATATAATCCTCATTCCGCTCCTGCCAGTCCGTCGGCCGCAGTCTGTTTGCCCGCCGTATGACCTTGTCATAATCCTCCCGATGTTCCACCAGATAAAACCGCAGAAGGCTCAGTTCTCTGTCATATCGCCCCTGATTCCCCTTTGCCTTCGCTGCCAGTTTTGTATACATCGGATCGATCGCAGCGATCTTATCCAGATCCTCCCAGCTTTTCTCTTTTAGCAAAAACAACTCATATTGACTGAGATTCCATATATGGTACAGATCCTTCCTCCTGGCAAGATACAACCGCCCCGCCTCCTGTGGGGTCAAGTCCCCGTCGATCAGCCGCTGCAGGTATCTGCACTGAGCGTCATTCATAGGAACTTCAAAAATACGGGGATACTTTTCCTGCAAGACGCTCAAAAATTCCCTGCGTTCCTGCTGCTGCAAAAGCACCGCTCCATCCCTGCAATTCAGTGCCCGCAGCGTACGCATGGTCAACCCTTCATACAACTCCTGCGGATTGCTGGAAAGTAGATTCACCTCATCCATTCCGCTCACATCTGCCGCCAACTCGTCCAGCCCGGCCTTATAGAGCATCTCCTTCGACGTATTCTGGATCGTGCAGTGATAGATATGATCCAGCAGCCGTACCGCCTTCGTAAAATAGCGCTGCAGATGCCACTCCGGATGCGCTTCGGCATACACTCTGTACACCTCATCAAACTGCTCATAATTATAGTAACATGCCCGGTTGTCCAGGCACCACACCTCAAAGCAATGTTCCTCTTCATAAGTCCACATATATCCCGCATGGATGGCAAAACGTCGGTACCCGGCCTGCATTCCCGTATCCGCCGGCTCATAGTGCACATAAAGGACATCGATATAGGGCTTCACTCTGAAAACCAGCAGCTGATCTCTGTATTCCTCCGCAGGAGCCCCATACTCTGCAACAATCTCACCTATCTTCTGCTCCGTGAGCTTTTCCGGCTCCCACGTATTCTTTTTATCCTGTATATCAAGCATAAATTTCAAACGCCCCATCTGTTCCCTATCTGCTTTATTTTACAACATCAGCCCTATTTTTTTCAATCAGGTATGCCGTTCTTCATAATCAGCGCGGATTTCTTCCAGAATCTCATCCTCGTTCAGAGAATCCTCAAAGTCCTTCGCCGAAGCGCTTGTCCGTGCGCAGCTCACCAGCTTGGACATCACCTCAAAATTCAACTTCGTTCCCACGCCATCGCACTCATAGCGCACCGCCCGGTTTTTGGCCACCCCAAACTGTCCTGCCACCTGGACCGCATCAATATTTGCCCCCAGGAAAATAAATTCCCAGTGAAGCTTTCGTTTCTTCTTTTCCACCATTTTCCTGAGCTTGTCATAGGTGTACTCTTTACTGGCGTTCTCCATACCGTCCGTTGTGATGATAAACAACGTCTTCTCCGGCCGTTCCTCTTCCGGCAGTTCCTTCTGGAGTTTCCCAACGCGATGGATCGCACTGCCCACAGCATCTAAAAGCGCCGTGCATCCCCTTACGTAATATTCCTTATCGGTGATCGGCTCTACTTTTTCCAGTGTTTTCCGGTCATGTAAGATCTCTACCTGATTATCAAAGAGTATCGTGGAAATAACGGCCTCCCCTTCCTCTTTCTTCTGCTTCTCCAACATGGAATTGTACCCGCCGATGGTCTCTGTCTCCAGCCCCGACATAGAGCCGCTCCGATCCAGAATAAATACGATTTCCGTCAAACCTTTCTTCATAATACCTACCTCTCTTTCCGCAGTAAATCTGCTGCTTTCTTTGTTTCTGAGGTAAGTATATCCTGTTTTCCCATATTCCGGGTCGCCTGCCAGGCGACATCTGCCGGTTTTCCGATTTATTCTCCCAGCAACGGTTGATCGTGTTCGAAAAGTGCCAGATTGATCGTATAAGTGTCATACACCTCATGTTCGATAAAATATTCCACGATCAGGTCGGACACACTGCTGGGTGACAACGCATATCCCGCCCGTCCCAACAGATCCTTTGTCTCGTCCAGATTCAGCTTCAGCGCCAGCGCAAACGCCACTGCCGTGATCTTCTTGGGCTGATAGGACGAATTGCTTCGGATCTTGGAAAACAGTTTGCGGTCCACATTCGCGCGCTTGTATACTTCCGTATCGGTATATCCCTTTTCGTCGATCAGGCGCAGCAGACTCTCCTGCCAGGTATCCGCCACCCGATCCACAATATCATCCAGAGATCTCATCGACAGCGCGGACGCCGACATCGCCATAGGGGCGGATTCCCGTTCACATTCCACAAATCTGGCCGTCTTCGCAGCCCCAAACAGCCTCGGCTTCGGTCTGACCGCCTCCGGCTCCTCCTCGAATACCACATCCTCGGTCAGCCAATCCTCCAGATGAGCCTCCAGATAAGCATCCAGCTCGCCATCTCTCCCGCCCGACGGTGCAACTCCATTCGGTACCACGAGTAGCACCTGTAGCTCAGTCTCCTCCCGCAGATCCCTGCACACCGAGACGGCTGCCTCCACATATTCCGCCGCACGCGCTCCATCCGCATCCCGCAGATCCAGCGTCACCTGTTCTGCACCCTGCTCTGCCGCATCCCGCAGTGCCGTATCACAAAAAGACCGGAAAGCAGCACAGTCTCTCCCCTGCCCTGCTTTCCATCTCACGATCCGTTCATGATCGTCCGCTCTGTCTGCCGTATCCGCATTTCCTTTGATGATCTGAAACGCCATAACCGCTCCTTTGCCCGTTCGGGCCTGTTACTTACTCTCCTTCCGGCACCGCATAACAGGCTTCCTCCATCCTCTTCTCAAACTCCTCCACCGGAAGAGGCTTATCAAAATAGAATCCCTGTGCAATATTACAGTGGTTCTCCCGCAAAATCTCAATCTGTCTGGTCGTCTCCACACCCTCTACAATACATTCCAATCCCATTGCCTGGGCCATGGAAACAACATGTTTAAACATAAGATTCGTCACATCCGTTTCGCAGTCATCCTCCACCGGTAAAAAACATCGATCGATCTTCAACACATTCCACGGGATCTCCCTGATCAGATTCAGCGAGGAATACCCGATACCGAAATCATCCACCGATGTGCTGATCCCCTGCTCCTGCAATCCTTTTACCACTCGCTTCAGATCTTTGAATTCCACATCCGTCGTGGTCTCAGTCAGTTCTATCTCTATATACCGATGCGGAACCTGATTTTTCTCCACAATCTCCATAATATGTTCCAGCAGATCCGCATCCACCAAATGTTTCCGGGACAGATTCACAGATACTCGAACCACATTCCTGCCCTCCGCGAGCCATCTGTTGATATCCTTGCAGACACAATCCAGCATGTAGAAATCCAGCTGACAGATATCCATATGCTGCTCCAACACCGGAATAAACTCCATCGGCGGAACAATCTTTCCCTCACGAAACCAGCGGCACAGCGCCTCCGCTCCCACAATCCGCCCGGAGAGCACATCCACCTTCGGCTGATAAAACACCCGAAACTCTTTATCCTCCAAGGCTTTCGGAAAGATACGCCGGATGCGCATTGCCTGATCTTTCATCACAAGCATCTTATCGCTATAAAATACAATAGAGTCAGCATCATCCCTTCTGGCAATCAAAGAAGACATCATGATCTTATTGATAACATCACCTTCATTCCGAAATGCAAACTCCTCCGGAATGATGAAGAAACCTGCACTGGCTGAAACAATGACTCGCTTGTCCCCTGCAGCATCATATGCCACAGGAACGCCTCTCAGAATTTCCATAATCTGTTCTGTGTAACGGTTTTCAAAAATTGCAACAAAATTATCCCCGCCCATGCGGCAGATAATGCCATCCTCCCCGATCACCTCCTTGATCAGGTTGAAATAGTTGCGCATGACAACATCACCTGCATCTTTTCCCACATCGCTGTTGATCAGTGAAAAATGACGCAGATTAAAATGAACCGCCGTATGCCCCGGAAGGCTTTTCTTTTCATTTAACTGTTCCAAAAATCGGGAGTACGATCGCACATTGGGATAACCGCTGTCATCGTAAAAGCCAAGCATTTCCACCGCAACCTGCAGCCTGTTCCTGCTGACAAAACTGAGCAGAGCCCGCAGGATCAGATCCACCTTGAGGAACTCCTCGTTGGTAAGCGGCTCATCCTCCTCGGCCATATACAGTGTACCGATAATGACAGCCATGGTGTTCGTCACAAGCCGCCTGCGCACAACCACCTTATCTCCCCTGCCGTTGTCACGATCGATCAGAATCTCACCCTGCCCGGCCTTCTCTTTGCTCAGACTGGTGTAAAATTCCGTTACCCCCTTCGATATATGAAACAGATTACAAATTTCATCCAGAATCTCCACAAACTCACGACGATCAAATTTTACGCCGCTTGTCATGGAATTGATCATCTTTTCAAACAGAATATAGTAAGTCTCGGTCTTATTTTTATCCATACACTTCCCCCAATCGTCAGACATACAATAAACTCTCTGCTCCTTTTGCGTTCTCCAAGATGTCAAAATACTTTATTTTATTATACACGAAACCACGGGAGATGGGAAGCCACAAAAAGCCGAAAAAGCACCTTGTCCGATAGATATTCCTAGATCCACATCCCCTCGAACTCCACCTCATTCAGATCGTATGGAGTCACCTGATATACATAGTAATTCAGCCAGTTGCTGTACAGATTATTGCTGTGACTCCTCCACTGCAGCAACGGTTTCTGTGTAGGGTCATCACCCGGAAAATAATTGTACGGTATCTGGATGTTCAATCCTTTGTTCAGATCCCTTTCGTATTCATTGCGCAGGGTATAGCGGTCATACTCCGGATGCCCATTGATAAAGATCTTTCTGCCGCCCTCTGCGATCGCCAGAAATACGCCTGCCTCCTCCGACTCCGCCAGCACGGTCAACTCTTTGCAGGCATGGATTTCCGCCGCAGGAGTCTCCGTATGTCTGCTATGCGGCGCCAGGAATACATCGTCGAATCCGCGCACCAGAGGAATCTTCCGGTTTGCCACTTTATGCTCATACACGCCGAACAGTTTCCGAGGCAGCTGCCTTTTGTTGATGCCGTAATAATGATAAAACCCGGCCTGCGCTGCCCAGCAGATATGAAGTGTGGAGGTCACATGCTTCTCCGCCCAGTCAAAGACCTCACAGATTTCCTCCCAGTAGTCCACCTCTTCAAAAGAAATGTCCTCCACCGGCGCTCCCGTGATGATCATTCCATCGAACTTCCTGTCCTTCACTTCATCAAAGGTCGTATAAAATTTATTCAGATGACTGGCCGATGTATTTTTGGAAATATGATTTCTCACATTCATAAAAGTCACATCCACCTGCAGCGGCGAATTCGATAACGCTCGTAGAAGCTGCAATTCCGTATCCTGCTTCACAGGCATAATGTTTAGGATCAGCACCTGCAGCGGCCGGATATCCTGGTGCATTGCCCTGTTTTCATCCATCACAAATATATTTTCATTTTCCAGGATCTCCTTTGCAGGCAGATCACTCTGTGTCTTGATCGGCATGTTCCGTTCCTCCCTATCTGACCATTGTCAACTTTTAATTATTTTCCAGATACCGAGCCATAAAGTCTTCCTCCGACAAAATGGCTACACCCAGCTCTTTTGCTTTCTTATTTTTGGACGAATTGGACGTGATGTCATTGTTGATCAGGCAGGTGGTCTTTCCCGTCACACTGCCGGTCACCTTGCCGCCCTTGTCCTCGATAACCGCTTTCAGTGCATCGCGATTCTCATAATGATTCAGGCCTCCGGTGATCACAAAACTCATCCCCGCAAGCGTCTGACCGGAAGCGTTCACCTGCGGCACTTCCAACCGGATCTCCGCAAGCAGCGCCTCCATTCTGCGCAGCTTCTCCTCATCGTGCATATAATCATAGATCGAGCCGGCAAGCACCTCGCCCACGCCCTCGATCTCACTCAGTTCCTCCATGGTAGCCTTCCGGATCTTATCCAGATCATAGTCGAAGTGTTTACACAGCAATTTTGCATTGGCTACGCCGATCCCACTGATCCCCAGTGCATAGAGCACTCTGGAAAGCGTGGTATTTCTGGCTGTCTCAATACTCTCCTGCAGATTCCAATAAGACTTTTCTCCAAAGCCTTCCATCTGCGTGATCTCATCTTTATAGCGATCCAGATGAAACAGATCCGCAAATTCCTGTATAAACCCTCTGTCTATAAACTTCTCCAATGTCATCTCGGAAAGTCCGTCAATATTCATGGCGTCTCTGCTGACAAAAAGTGTAAACGCCTTAATATGCTTTGCAGCACACTGCTCATTGGTACAATACAGAGACTGTACATCATTCATCTGCTGAATGCGGGTCGGCTGCCCGCAGACCGGACACACCGCAGGAATTGCCAAAGTATCACTCTGCGTCAGATTCTCCGCGATCTGAGGAATGATCATATTCGCTTTGTAAACCGTGATCTTATCCCCGATCCCCAGCTTCAGGCTGCGCACAATACTCACATTGTGTACCGAAGCCCGGCTCACCGTGGTCCCCTCCAGTTCTACCGGCTCAAAGATTGCCACCGGATTGATCAGACCGGTACGACTCGCACTCCACTCCACCTCTAAAAGTGTTGTCTCCCGAATTTCATCCGCCCATTTGAACGCAATGGAGTCCCTGGGAAACTTGGCCGTGCGGCCCAGCGATCGCCCGTATGCGATATCCTCGTATAAGAGCACCAGCCCGTCGGACGGGATATCATACTCCTTGATCTTCTGTTCAAAATATGAGATCTGATCCAGGATCGTATCCGGCTCCACCAGATAATGCTCCACCACCTGAAATCCCTGTTCCTTTAAGAAATCAAACTGCCGCATGCGGGAGTTCTGAAAATCCACGCCCTCTGCCTGCACCAGATTAAAGGCAAAAAACTGTACATTCCGTTTCGCTGTAATTTCGTTGTTCAGCTGTCTCACAGACCCACTGCACAGATTTCTCGGATTCTTATATTTATCCGCTTCCTCCGTAATCTCCTGATTGATCTTCTCAAAATCCGAATAGCTGATCACCGCTTCCCCCCGCAGCACCAATTCGCCCCGATAAGCGATCTGCAAAGGAAGATTCTGAAAGGTCCGGGCATTGTTTGTGATCACCTCGCCCACCTCACCGTTGCCGCGAGTAACCGCCTTAAACAGCTTACCGTCCCGATAAGTCAACACGATCGTGAGACCGTCCAGCTTCCAGCTGAGGATCGCCGGATGCCCCTGCAGCCAGTCTTTCAGTTCTTCTCTGTCCTTGGTCTTCCCCAGGGATAACATCGGCGACTCATGACGCTCCTTCGGCAGTTCCTCCACAGCCTCATATCCTACATTTACCGTGGGACTCCCCGCCAGCACAATCCCTGTCTTTGCCTCCAACGCTGCCAGCTCATCATATAAAGCATCATACTCATAGTTGCTCATGATCTCCCGGTCTTCGGCATAATACGCCCTGGAAGCCTTATTTAATAAATCCACCAGATATTTGATCCGCTGCAGTTCCCCGGATTCATTCTGCACTGAATTCTGTTTTTCCTGATCCATGATCTCCTCCCGCCATACCTGCACGCCTGTATAATTCCATGCATTCCTGCTCATTCAACTCCCGATAGGCCCCCGGTTTCAGACCTTCCAGAACGATATTCATCACCCGGATCCGCTTCAACTGTACCACCTCATACCCCAGGGTCTTACACATTCGCCTGATCTGTCGGTTTAATCCCTGTGTCAGAACAATCCGAAATGTATATTTTCCCATCTTTTCCACTTCACAGGGCCTGGTCTGCGCCTTCAGCTCCTCCAGGTAGATTCCGCCTGCCATACGCTGTAAAAATGTCTCCGTCACTTCACGGTTCACTTTCACCACATATTCTTTTTCATGCTGATTTGCGCCACGCATCATGGCATCGATCAGATCCCCATCATTTGTCAGAAGCAGCAGCCCCTCTGAATCCTTGTCCAGACGCCCTGCGTAAGTCACACGCACTGGATACCGAATGAGATCCGTAATGATCCGCTCTGCATGGGCATCCCGCTCCGTGCAGGTGACTCCTACAGGTTTATAACAGGCAAGCACCACTTTTTTCTGCGCTCCCATCACCCGTTTTCCCACCTGCACCTTATCCTGTTCGGATACTGTCTGTCCCATCTGCGCAGGGACTCCGTTCACCAGCACTTTACCGTCTGCGATCAGCTTATCCGCATCCCGCCTGGAACAGATACCACACTGTGCCAGATATTTATTCAACCGCATCGCACTCATACAATTCCAATTCCTTTATATTACAGATCCTGGGGATTCCATCTCCCTCTGTCAGCCCCCGCTTTGCCGTTTGATCCGCCAGCTCATTGTATGCAACTTTACTGTGGGCCTCCACCTTTGTAAAACAAATTCGGATACTTTCGCCCCATTCCCGCATGGACTGCGCATATTTCTGTGTCAGCTCCGTTTTGCTGCGCCACGCTCCGGTAACCCATTTCTCAATTCCTTCGTAGTCATAGCATAACTCAATTTCCTTATATCCATTCTTCATGGCCGTTTTCACCGCGTACATCGCTCCCAGCATTTCCCCTGTCACATTGCGATGCTGCAATGACTGCGGGTTATTTCCGTTTCCGTAAGCAACGCGGATCTCATGCCCGGGCAGCAAAAAGACACAGCCAAACGCATATTTCTGCAGCCCGTCATGGTAGCTGCCATCCACATAGGTCAACAGCCTGCCAGGCACAGTATCATACTCCGGCAACACAGTGCTCTCCTTTTCAGAGGCTATCCCAAGATATGCCCTGGCCTCCGCTATCGTGGCAAACCCTTTGTACTCCGCTTTCGGAAATCCGTCCACACATTCCTTGCAGGCCGGCCAGTTATCATAGATTCCGGGAGTCTTCCCGACTTTTACCGCGTAATATTTCTTTGCCACCATCTGGATTCCTCGTATCACAAAAAATAGTCAAGACTCCTGCGGATCATCTACACCCGCAGGAGTCCTTTCACGCTTTTTCTATCTGGTTCTATCAACTGATTCCATCAAGAGCCAACTTCTACGCCGGATCAGCCTTCCGACATTTCCACACTGTCTTGTGAATACTGCAGCAATGTATCGTAAGCAATGATACCGTCTTTACACAGTCTCGTCAGGTAATCATTCAAAGTACACATTCCCTGTGCCGCAGAAGTCTGCATCACGGCCGGCAGCTGTGCAATCTTATTGTTACGGATCATATTCTTCACTGCATCGTTACCAACCAGAATCTCCATTGCTGCGGTTCGGCCACCCTTTTCATCGCATCTGGGAACCAGCGTCTGTGCAATAATACCCTGGATCAGGTTTGCCACCTGTCCACGCACCTGATCTCTCACTTCCACAGGACACTCATCAATGATACGGTCAATGGTCTGTGCCGCACTGGCGGTATGCAAAGTAGCAAACACCAGATGTCCGGTCTCGGCAGCGGTCAGCGCCAACGAGATTGTCTCAAAGTCTCTCATCTCTCCAATCAGAATCACATCCGGGTCCTCACGAAGGACACTCTTCAATGCCGCTCGGAAGGAAGGCACGTCACGGCCCAGTTCTCTCTGGTGAATAATTGCCTTTCTGCGCTCATAGCGATACTCGATGGGGTCCTCAATCGTTACAATATGGCAGGCCCTGCGCTTATTGATCTCGTCGATCATAGCTGCAAGCGTGGTCGTCTTACCGCTTCCGGTTGCCCCTGTTACCAGCACCAGACCTTTTCTCTTGGTCGCCAGTTCGTTTAAAATGGGCGGCATCTCCAGTTCTTCCAAAGAAGGAACCGTAGTATTCAGCAAACGGATTGCCGCTGCCGCTCTGCCGTTCTGGTGGAATACGTTCACACGCTGTACCGACCCGTCAGTGGTCTCAAAACTGAAGTCCAGATCCAGACCTTCCGTGCTGAACTGTCTCTCCTGCTCCGCGGTCAAAAAGGAGTGAATCAGACGGTTTACGCCTACATCATCTCTCTCACCGTATTTTACCAGTTCACCGTTAATACGGATCATTGTAATATCTCCCACTGTAAGGTGAATATCCGATGCCATCAGTTTTCTCGCTCCGTTGATCCATTCTTCAATATCCATTATCGCCCCATCCTTTCCGCCGTAGGCAGTAAATTTGCAATTTGTAAAATTTATTTGATCCGAAACTGAATTCCACTCGCAGAAAGATAAACGTCCGTGGATTCATTTGCAATACGCTGATTGATCATACCGAGAATGTTCCGCTTCGCCAAAAGGAACGGATCTTCAGGAATATTGGAGAAACCGGTCTCCAGTGTGATAATCACCACATCTCCTTCTATCAGGCGGGCTTCCGTGTGCAGATTCATGATATCTTCAATGATCCGCTTTTCGATCGCCTTTTCCATCTCCCAGTCCAGATCTTCAATATTCGGACACATCTCCTCAATAACTACATCCACATACAGATCCAAACTGTCAAATACTGTAAATTTGTGTTTGTCGCACAGGGAACTCGGCTCAGAAGTTACATTTTCATGAATCTCCCACTCTACCAGATTCTTCTTATTGCTGTATTCAATCCGGTTTTTGGTATCGCTGTCCAACTCCTTCGGACAGATATAGAGGACATTGTCACAAGCCGCAAATTGCGATACAGCCCATCTTGATTTACCGCTGGCGCCACCGCCAGTTACAAGAATTGTTCTTGCCATAGTACCTTCTCCCTTCTCCTTTCGAAAACTCCCACATATAATTAATTTACCATTATTTAGTGTCAATGTAAATAAAAAATTGTGTTATTATTTTCACGCAACAGTTCAGCCATGCAAAGAAATGTTCACAAAAAGACTGCTTGCAGGCTTTTTTGTGCATTTCTTTGCATGAGATGAGCGCGCGGGCGCGGGATCACGTCCCCTTCCTTACTTTTCGATATGTCCAAGCCAGATACAGATTCCCCGCGATCGCCGTGATCACCCAGGAACATACAAACAGCAGGTACAGCGACGTAGTGGTCCGAAAATAGGCGAACACCGTGTAAATCCACGTCACCCGGAACACACATGCCCCAAAGATCACGATCACCATGGGCACAAAGCTCTTCCCCAGGCTCCTTGCCGCCGCTATGGAACAATCCATAAAAGCGGAAACACAATAGGAAAGTCCCATGATCATAAGTCTCTCCATCCCGGCTTCCATCACTGCTTCCTCCGCTGTGAAAAGCCCCAGAAAATGCCGCCCAGCGGTCACCAATCCCAACCCCAGGATCAAACCGCAGGCAAAGGCATAAAACATACTTAAAAAAAAGCTTCTCTCAACCCGCTTCCACTTCTTCGCCCCATAATTCTGCCCCATAAAACTGCCGCAGGCCGTATAAAATGCCGCCATCATGTCATAGACCAGATTGTCTGCATTGGCAGCTGCCGCATTTCCCGCCACCACCGTAGCATCAAAGGAATTCACCCCCATCTGTACAAACAGGTTCGCCAGATAAAAGATACCGTTCTGTAAGCCGGATGGCACGCCAAGCTGTAGGAGCCGCACGGCCTTGTCTCTGCTCACCCGTATCTTATCCCGCTTCAATCCGTAAATCTCCCTGCACCGGAACAGATGCCGCAGGATCAGAACCGCGCTGGTATACTGTGAAAGGATGCTGGCAATCGCCACTCCCTCCACATCCATATGACACACGATCACAAAGAACAGATTCAGGATCACATTCATCACGCCCGACACAGACAGATACAGCAGCGGCCGCTTCGTATCCCCTGCCGCACTCAGGACCGCATTGCCGAAATTATAGACCGCCAGGGCCGGGAGCCCCAGCAGATAAATATGCAGATATTTCGCCGCCCCTTGGATCAATTCCGCTTTCGTATGCAGAAGCTCCAGCACCGCCCCGGTCGAACCCACTCCGATGAACATCAGGAATATTCCTGCCATACCGCTGATGATCAACGCAGTGTGAACCGTCTCCTCTGTATCTTTCCCGTGTTTCGCACCAACCGTCAGCGCCACCAGCACATTGACTCCACTGGACAACCCGATCAACAGTCCGGTATACAACGCCACCAGCGTTGTGGTAGACCCTACCGCTCCCAGCGCCATCGGTCCGGCAAACCGTCCCACTACCGCCACGTCCGCCATGTTGAACAATACCTGCAGCATGTTCGACGCCATAAGCGGCAGACTGAAAAACAGGATCTGCGCCGGAAGATTTCCTTCGGTGAGATCATTTGTGTTTCTGCCTGCCGCCTTATGCTGTTGCTTTTTATTTTGCTCTGTTTTCTGATCCATCTGTATTTTACCGGTATCTATTCGCTGTTACGCTCAGGGACACCTGTCCATTCTCGATTCGATAATACACTTTTCCCTCTCTGGACAAAGTACCTGTGTGTATCTCATTTCCTTTCTCGTCATATAGCCTGCCTTGTTTTACCGAAAACGAAACCGTCCCGTCATGCTCGATCTGCGTGACCTCCAGTATCACGGTACCAAAAGTTATTCTGTCGCCTTTTAAATACTCGTGTTCGTCCACAAACGCATCCGCCGTATCGGAATGAATTTCACCGCTCACCAGGATCGTCGCCCAAGTATTTCTGTCAAAATAATGATTGATTGACACTACTGCACAGCTCGCCATTCCCGCAAACAGCAAGATCAATATTAGTCCTATGATCCCTTTTTTCTTTCTTTTACTCATTTCACTGCCTCTCTATCCCCAAACTGCAATCCCCATAAGTAATTATATCGGATTCCCTGTAAATTGCAAGTATGTCACCCTGCGCATTGTCCGCAGAACGCAAAAGAAGCCCTCAGGCTTTCACCCAAAGGCTTCTTTCACAAATTTATTGTGCGATGATCTCCGCCGCCATCGCAAACATTTCCTCTGCGGGCACTTCTCCCTTTGTGCAGAGCAGATCATAGAATACCCCATCCTGCTCCCAGATCACACAACAAACCTGATTTACGGAGACCTCATCTACTCCCTCGGAAATAAAATAATTGTCTTTCTCCAGATTTGCCCTGTCTTCATCGGTCAGTTCATACCCTGCCGGAACCCATTTGTAAGTATCCAGATAATATTTCACCGTCAGACCGGCAATCTCCTGCTGTGCCACAGCCTCCCTGGCCTCAGCCCCTTCCGCATGCTCCACATCATCCATACAAAGGCTCAGATCATACGCTCCCTCTTTCTCGTACTGAATGGAAATTCCCGCATAATCTCCAATCACCGTACCATTTTCCGTATGATCCTGTTCATGCATAACAGACATCTCCTTAAACTGATATCCATTCGAAAACTTTTCTACAGCCCTCACATCCAGCCCTGTCTTTGCCTCCACCTTCTCAAGTTCTGAAAATACCGTGTATTCGCCCGGCATAGAACCTCCTGTGACATAAGCGCGCCCCGTGGACGCCACCCCGATTGCTCCGAATGCCATGCATGCCGCTGCCACCAACACAGCTGTTCTCTTCAAACCAAACTTCTTCATATTCTGTTTTTCCTTCCTTTCCCTGTCGGCAAAAGCCTCTGTCATCTGCGCTTTCAAACGCTCATTTACCTTGCTGTCAGGTGCCTCCGGAATTACATAATCTGTCAAAAGCTGCTCCAATCTCTCATCTGTCATAACCGCACTCCTCCAGTTTCTTTTTGATCTGTTTCCTGCCCATAAAAAGCCTGCGCCTTACCGTCCCCTCCGGCACCTTCAGGATGTCCGCAATCTCCTTTGTGGAGAGCTGTGAAATATAGTGCAGACAGATGGGGACGCGATACATTTCCGCCAATGTCTCCACGCATTTCCGCACCAGCTCCTGTTCCTCCGCCTTGAGCATCACATCCTCCGGCAGAGGGTTTTTCCCGTCCACAGCCTCCTCGCCCTCCTCTGCCCGCTGCTCCACGCTTTCAAAGCACATCAGGCGGTTTCTGCCGGCTGCTTTCCGCTTTTTATTTTTCCACAGATTGACTGCAATGGACATCAGATAGCTCTTGGGATTCTCGCTGATATTGATCTTCTGAAGCTTCGACACGGCGGTCAGAAAGGTCTCCTGATACAAGTCCTCTCCGTCCGGCACACTGCCTGTCAGATACCTGCAAAAAGCATAGAGTTCCCTGCCATATATGTCCACGCAAGTTTCCAGTTCCTCGATTGTCACCGAATCTTCTCCTCGTGCTGCACGCTTTTGTGTTGCATTTCATTCCGGTTTCCCCGGGCGCCCTGGGTTACACCTTACATTTGATTATTGTAACCGTACAGGAAAATGTTCACTCTGTCACCAAAAATACTTCAGAAAATAAAAAAACGCCACACCTTTATCTGCTGTGACCTGACGATAAAGGTATGACGTGTCTCCTGCTACCCGGTGGCAGCAGGCGTCTCTTTATGAAATTTATTTTGCCAGTCCTTCCCACCAGCTCTTCAAATCAAAGCACCTCACATTGGTCCACATACGGTTGATCCGCTCATTTCCCTCCGCATCGAAGTACGCCATGATCACGCTCCTGTCCATGACCTCGGCCGGCGGATACTGAGCGAACAACTGCCTTCTGGTCTGATCCTCACTGGTCATGATCACAGCATCCTCATTGTCGAAGAAATAGCAGATGTCATATTCCACCATATCCTCCTCATCCGTTTCCTCCGGATCCGCCTCATAACACCAATTTACGTAATCCAGCACCTTCTCGCTGTCTCCGCCCGCGATCACAGACGTATACCCGATATACATCATATTTCGCACCGCATTCTCCGGCATGGAAAGGAAATTCACAAAAGCCTCCGCCGCCTGCTTTTTCTCCGGCGCCTCCGAGATGCCGTCCTTTAACATCACCCAACCGTCAAACCACAGATTCGTGGACTCCTCCGGCGCAGAATAACAAAGCTCCACACCGTCCTCTTCCGCCTGATCCATGGTGTAAACCGCATCCCCGGACCACTGTTGGTTCGCCAGCACTTTGCCGGTCACCATATCCGCCTTGCCGCTGTCCGTCTCAAAGGAATACACATTCCGCTTGATCGCGCTCAGGATATTCTCCACCGCGTCCACCGTCACCGCATCCGTAGCGTTTAACTTATCATACATATCGCCTGCATAGGTATCGCTCTGCCTGAATGTCTCCGCAGTGATATCATCATACTGATAAATACTCACACCTGCAAAAAATGCGTCCCGCACACTGTCCTTGATCGTGATCTGTTTCGCATACTTCTCATTCAGCAACAGTTTCCAGGTGGATGCCTCTTCCACCGTCACTTTCTCCGGATTATACACAATGCCCAGCGTGCCCCACATATATCCGGCAGCATAGGTGCTCAAAGCCTCTCCGCCGATGGACAGCTCACCATACACGCCCGCAATATAAGGCGACACCCCGCGCACATAATAATTCTCCGGGATATCCGCGTCATAAAACGCCTCCGAATACGGCTCCAGCATCCCCTCCGTCATCATCTTCATGATCATATACTCCGACGGGCATGCCAGATCATACACATCTCCGATCGTGATCTGATTATAAAGCTCCTCGTTGGTGCCGAAGGTGGAATACTCGACCCTGACCTTTTGCCCATAGGTCTCATAATACCACTCCTCAAAATCCTCCACCAGGCTGCTCTCCGGACACAAAATCGTACCGTCCGAAAATTCGACTGCATCCTCCTCGTCCCAATCGCCCTCATCCATATATTCTTCCCAGTTGGCCACCCGGAGCACGATTGCGTCCTCCTCCGCAGCGCCACAACCGGACAATAACGGCAGCGAACCTAACAGCAATCCACCGGTCAGCAAACCGATCATAGCATATCTATTTATCTCATGTCTTGACTTTCTCAACCTTGTACTCCTTTTGATATAAAAAGTTTCTAATTTAGTAATTCCATTTCATTTTCCATTTTTGTAAAACCATAGCTCTTATAAAGCGGCTGCCCCATTTTTGTCGCCTCTAAAGATATACTGTTTATTCCTCTATCTTTGGCATCTTTAACAAGCAAATCAAGCGTCTTTGTCGCAATTCCAATCCTTCTGTAATCAGGTCTGACATACATATTCATGATATATGCTTTTTGTCCTGTTGGATTGTGGTAAGTTGGCATTACATCATAGTAACTTATTCCCCCTGTACCAACAAAAAAATCATCGTCAAAAATAAGATATGCCGTGTGCATATTCGTTTTTAATGCCTTGATATAATACTCCCGTGATTGTCGTTCAACCTCTTCCATGCCTACAGTGTTTTCTAACTGATTTGCCGCTCTCAATACCTCTATCCTTGTTTTTACCAAGAATTCCAAATCATCTATCGTTGCTCTTTTATATATTAGATTCATGAAATCACCTCTGTAACTCCTGCTTCTCCGTGCCGCCCTTCGCCCGGTTCGCACCCACGACCACCAGTACCACTACCAAAAAGATGATGGTGGACAACGCCCACAGCGCCGTCTTGATCTGCGTCTGGGAGCCCTTGGTGGCGTTCACCACATAAGTGCTGATGGTATCGAAAGTAGCCGGCTTCGTATAAGTCGCCACGAAATAGTCATCCAGTGACAGTGTGATCGCCGTCATAAATCCCGACGTGATCCCCGGCACGATCTGGGGAATCGTCACCCGCCAAAGCGCCTTCGCCGGCGTGCAGCCCAGGTCCAGCGCCGCCTCATAGATCTGCTGATCCATCTGCTTCAGACGGGGCAGCACCGACAGATACACAAAAGGCACACACAGCGTCGTCTGTCCGATCACCAGCGGAATAAAGGTATCCTTACTGATATGAAAGATTGCAATCATCAGGATACACACCGAAAATCCCGTCACCACATCCGCGTTCACCACAGGGATCTGATTGGCCAGCTCAATCAAAGTTCTTGTCCTACGTCTGGAATAAAAACTGCCGATTGCCCCCGCAGTCCCCAGGATGGTAGACAAAAGCGCTACCCCGATCGCCAGCGTGATCGTACCCACGATCATATCCACCAACTCCTCCGTGGTGAAAAGTGTCACATAATTGTCCAAAGAAAATCCCCGTACCGAACCGATCATGGTCGAATCTGTGAAACTGTAAAACATCAGGATCAAGATCGGCGCATACAAAAACAATAGCACCAGCCAGATCCATGTATTCCGCAAGACCTTATTCATTTTCATTCTCCTTCCCCCGCCTACCGCAGCACACTGACTTTCCCGTCACTCTCCCCTTCCGTAAACCGGTTCGAGATCACGGTGATGATACCGATGATCACCAACAAAATAATGGAGATCACCGATCCGTTATGCCAGTCATAGGAACTGAAATAGCTGCCGATCAGACTTCCCATGATATATGTGCTGTTATATACCATATCCAGCACCACATAGTTCGTCATAGATGGCAGGAGCACCATGGTCACACCGCTAACAATACCCGGCACCGAAAGAGGCAGGATCACCCGCAAAAAAACATACCGCTTCGATGCACCCAGATCCTGCGCGGCTTCCCTATAGCTGTCATCCAACTTTGCCAGCGCATTGTATAAAGGCAATATCATAAAAGGCAGAAAATCATACACCATCCCGACGATCGTATTGAGGAACGGATGTAGGGCCAAATTGCCCTCCAACACCGTCAGGATTTCTTTCAACGCTGTGATCCGCAGGGTGAAATTGATCCACATAGGCAGCACAAACAACATCAAAAGTGCATCCCCGGACTTCATCTTCGTTTTTGCCAGGATATACGCTGTGGGATATGCGATGAGCAGACAGAGGCACGTCGTGATCACCGCGATCACCACACTGTACAGCAGAGTTCCCACTGTCTTTGAGCTTCCAAAAAACGCTACAAAATTACGAAATGAAATCTGTCCGTCTCCGTTCGTGAATGCATAGGACAGCACCACAAACAGCGGCAATATCACAAACAGCACCAGAAATACCGCATAAGGTATCGCCAGTTGTTTTCTTGAAAATGCATATTTCAATCTTTTTTCCTCCGATCAGTCTTTCACTTCAAACACAAATTTCTCCAATGGCACGTTCACGCTGACGTGGTCGCCATGGTTCCACAGATACGCATCGTTCACAATATAATCCTCCTCGGACTCACTGCGCACACGATACCGGTAATAGTCATCCATAAAGATAAAGTTGAAAATCTCTCCTGCTACAAAACCTGCCTCCGCGTCATCGCTCAGCACTGCGTCCTCCGGCTTAAAGGAGGCAACCACCTTCCTGCCTTCCCATTCAATCTTTTGTCCGTCTGCGTCAAACAGATTGTCTCTGTCTGCCGTATCCTCCGGCGTTTCCACTGCCCCTGCAAAAATGCGCTGCGGCGCCACGTGATCCAGGATAAAGTCCTCAAACCGGATCAGGAAGCCCAAGCCCGCATGATAGTTCTCCAGCACGCCCTCATAATGGTTGATGGATGTATCATATGGAATAATGTGAATGCTGTCCGGCGCAATATACAATCCCACCCGGTCTCCCGATTTGAAGGATTTCAGATTGTGAACCTCTATCTCTGCTTTGTCCGTCTTCACCGCCGTCACATAGAAGATTCCCTTGAAGTCGCAGGCGATCACCTCGCCCTCCAGCTGTGCCTTGCTCTTTTCCTGCCCGCTTCCGAGCCCCATGATCTCCACATCCTCCGGGCGTACCACCGCGTCGATCACTGTATCCACTGCATAGTCATCCACACAGGTAAACACTGCACCGCCAAACTCCACCTGCTTCTCGCCCACCATCTTCCCTTTGAAGATATTGCTGGCACCGATGAAGTCCGCCACAAACAGATTTGCCGGCTCATTATAGATATCCTCCGGCGTTCCCACCTGCTGAATATCTCCGTCAGACATGACCACTACCTTGTCCGACATGGTCAATGCCTCTTCCTGATCATGGGTGACAAAAATAAAGGTGATCCCCAGCTTTCGATGCATCTCCTTCAACTCGATCTGCATCTCCTTGCGCATCTTATAATCCAGCGCGCTCAAAGACTCGTCCAGCAAAAGTACCTCCGGCTCATTCACGATAGCCCGGGCGATCGCGATTCTCTGCTGCTGCCCACCGGAGAGCGTGCTGATGCTACGTTTCTCAAAGCCCTCCAGATCCACCATCTCCAGAACCTTCTTCACCTTCTCGTCCTGGGTTTTCTTATCTATGCCCTTTAATTTCAATCCGAAAGCAATGTTATCATACACATTCAGATGCGGAAAAAGTGCATACTTCTGGAACACGGTATTGATCGGTCTCTCATTGGGCGGCAGCGCGCTGATGTCCTTGCCGTCCAGCAAAAGCTCCCCCGACGTGGGTTTCTCGAAGCCCCCGATCATCCTCAGGATCGTCGTCTTGCCGCAGCCGGACGGTCCAAGCAGCGTCACGAACTCCCCTTTTTTGATCTCCAGACTCAGATCTTCTATCACTGTCACCCCATCCTCAAACACTTTCTTAATGTGCTTTAACTCGATGAGTGTATCCTTCTTCTCTTCCATCCTTCATCCTCCGGTAATTCAAATCTTGCCTGCGTTATGATCCAACACAATAAATCACATTGAGCATAATTATACAACAAGTATGCATATTGTTCCAGTGTTTTATGAAAGACTTTTTACATTGCTCACAGCACCCTAAACTTCGCAAACGGCCATATCCGCACCCATGCCCTGCCGATCAACTCATTCCGCCGGATATTTCCAACCCTTGCTGACCTGCTGTCCGTACTGTTGTTACGATTATCACCCATGACAAAATATTCGTCCTCATCGAGCTGTATGGGTTCCGCCGCCAAACCGCGGTGCTGCGGATCGATCACCTCTCTGCCATAAGATTCTTCCAACCGCTCCCCGTCGATATAAATACTACCATCCTGCCCGATCTGCACAGTTTCGCCGGGCACCCCGATGATCCGCTTAATATAATAAGTATCTGCCGCCCCGCGCAGGGGAAATACAATAATATCAAACCGCTGCGGTTCCTTAAACCGATACGACAGCTTGTCCACAAACAACTGATCTCCGTTGGAAAGCGTAGATTCCATAGAAGACTGTGACACCTCCGTCCTCTGGATCACAAAGTGCACCAACAGCCAGGAGATCACAAGTACACAAAGCAAATATAATCCTGTACTTAAGAGTTCTTTTTGTATTTTTCTCCGCATATCATTGCCTTCTTTCCTATTTCTCAATCACCTTATCCGAATAGGGTACAAGTATCTTTCTGATCTGGACCATGTCTTTCTCCTGATATTCATCCGCCCATTTCAGAAGGTTGCACAAAGACTTGAGTGTCTCCTTTTTTCCTCGTTCTACGCCGAGTTTTCTTCTGATAAATCTGCGTATAATGCGATATCTGTATTGATACCGTGGCACATTCAATAAATATATTTTATCAGCATCGGCAAAACATTGTTTACACCATTTGTAGTAGACACCCTCAATAATCCAATCCTCGTTCTGCAATATCTCGTCAAGAAGTTTCTTTCGCTCCTCCATATCCCGCTTCACACCATAAGTGTCTGATTGATTGTCCCACATAATATCATCCAGATCATAGTGTGGCAGGCTATGTTCTTTTGAAAGTTTCTCGGCAAGAAAAGTCTTTCCACTGCCACTGCCTCCTATAATGTGTATTTTCATCTCGATACACCTCCACAAACTGATCTGTTTACCCATTTAATACCGCATTGTAAATATCCTCTACAATACTTTCCTTATCTTGCTCTGCTGGAATACTCTTTTCCTTCAATTCCTTTGCGAAGTCCTTCTCTCTCCACCACTTGCGCATCTCTTCCTCACCAAATTCATTGCACTTGGCCCTTGTCTGATGCCTCCTTAAAGTCTCCTCAAAAATCCATTATAAACCTTTTTACAAGGGAAAAACTCCAATTATTTTTGAATTACATTGATTTTCTCAGATTATTTGACATCCAATGAGTTATGTTCTACAAATCGTTTGTATTGATTGTCATCGAAATTCTGAATATTACACATATGAAATAGCCGTCCTGCTCTCCAAAAGTAGACGGCTATTTCTTAAAAGTCTATTCGCCGGGACGGGTGAATGCACTCACCTTCCGGCTGTCTTGTTAAACATATTATAATCCTACATTATCATAAAGTCAAATCAAAAATTTCAGATACTTTTCAAAGCATACTCCATGGTCTCTCGGAACATTCTCTCTCATTGCGTCCTCTATCGCCGGCTGCAAAAATTTCATTGCAAGCTGTACGGTATCCGCTGCAGTTTGTCCTTTTACCAAACCGCCGATGACCACCGACGCAAATAAATCCCCAGTGCCTGAAAAACTCCTGCCGTTATATACAGCCTCAAAATAAGAATACCGGTCATCTAAAGCCGTGACGACTAAATTGCCGATATACTCCCCTTCTGCTTTCCTAGTCACAATACCGGTGACAATAATGTTCTGCAAACGTTCTGCCCCGACAAACAATTTCCGTGCCGTCTCCGCAATCCGCGACAGGTAGTCCTCATCCGCACTGTGTGCAAACAGTGCCGCATAATCCGCCCCGGCCAACAGACACAACTCTGTCAGATTCGGCGTAATGACATCTGCCTTCTTTGTCAGCTTCCGCATGGTCTGCAACAACTCCTGAGAAAAGGACTTGATCAATTTTCCGTTGTCCCCCAGCACCGGATCTGCCAGAAAAATCGTATTTGTTCCATGAAATTTTTCCAGAAAATACAACAGATTTTCAATCTGCCTGGCGTTTCCCAGATAACCTGACGCAATGCCGTCAAACGACATCTCCATCTTGTCCCAATGATCTGTGATCCGATTCATGCGATCGGTATAATCATCAAAATAATATCCTTCAAATCCGGTCTGTGCCGACAAAACAGCCGTAGGCAGCGGACAAGCCTGCAGTCCCATTGCCGAGATCACCGGGATTGCCGCCGTTAGCGAACACTTCCCCAGCCCGGACAGATCGTTGATCAGTGCAATACGTTTCACTTTGGTTCCTCCATTTTTCTTAATACTCACACAATAAAGATACCCTTTACTCGGAACATGTGCAATATGTTCTCTGTAATTTCTGTTTCTTTTTATAAGAAAACCTCTAATTTTTTATTGTTATCGCTTGTTTTCTCAGAAAATATGACATAGAATAAATTAAGCATAAAAAACGAAAGGAACTCGCCATGGCATACCCCATTCCCGCAGGCTATAATTTCAAAGTAAACCACAAAAAACGCGATAACCATTTCTCCATGGCTACCGCTGATGTCTATAACACGATGTATGGCGTGGGCTATATGGTCGCCGGCGACCGCCTGATCATCACCCCGGACAAGACCGTGATCGTGCACCCAGGCACCATTCAGTTTATGCACAAAAATCTCTTTCATCGCACCACGCACATTTCCGAGGGACTTTATGAAAATATCGAAATTAAATTCCGGGAATCCGTAACCGACCATATCATCCGGGTTGTGGGAAAGGAAGCCTTTGATATGCTATACGAACAGGTGAGCATTACCCTGACTCCTGAAGCAGATGAGAAAGTACGTGCGATCATGGCACAGATTGAAGAAGAATGGGCACATTATGACGGCTATTCCAACGATATGATTGAAAGCCTGGTGATCTATCTGTTCGTAACTGCGCTGCGTGGACAGGCTCCCGCCCCTGATATTCTGCTGCGCCAAAAGCACCAACCTCTGCTGCATGCTTTAAGCTATATCCAGCATCATTATGCGGAAGATCCCTCCCTGGAGGAAACAGCCGCCGCAGTCCATATTTCCGGCGCCTATCTGTCCCGACTGTTCAAGCAGGCATTTGATACTTCCTACTCTGCTTTTCTGTCTGAAATAAAGATTTCTCATGCCCAACAGCTCCTATTGGACACAAACCTGCCTATTTCGCAGGTGGCCTACCAGTGCGGATACCACAACAGCAACTATTTTTGTGACGCGTTTAAGAAAGCGATCGGGGTTCCGCCGCTGAAGTACCGAAAGAACAGCCATCCTTTATGATTAACTTTCTTATATTTTCTGCAATTAATAGGCTGTTTATTTCTTGACCTTTAGACAAATATGCACATTTACTATAAAAATCTTCTTTAAAATTTTTTACAAAAATAGCATGCACCTTGTTTGTAGGTTGTGAAAGATGTCTTATATCTTCACGATAAAGCGTTACTGGATAGTCCGTATACTTACCTGTTTTAAATCCTACACTCAACACAGCTTTCGTATTTCCTATAAAATAATCTGCTTTGATGTAAATTCCACTGTTAATAAAATTACCTATCATACAGGGATTATAGAGCAAATCCGCAAGATATGGAAGTGCGACCAATTTCTGTTGCACTTTTCCTTTATGATCAAGTTCAAAATCTTTTTCGGAAAGTTTTCCACTTAGACAGGCTGAATAAAATTGCTGCGCTGACAGATTTGTTTGAACTCCCGTCAAATGCATAAAATTCATATCACGAAATCCTACACATGCAGTTTTTATCATGGCTCTATCACGGTAAACAATAAGGAAATGCTTATTGTTCATTTTCAAATCGTATGCCTTAGCCGCACCTATAATAATTTTTAATGCAGATTTTTTATCACATTTTGCCATTAATACTCCTTTTTAAGCACACAAAAAGGCTGTCCAATCAATCGGACAACCTTTTCACTTCTCTGCTATGCTGATTTTTCTGTTGTCTGCCAACCTTCCGCCTTACGCCTGCGGTTTATCTGCGGAGATTTTTCTGTTGCTCCCCAACTTGCCGACCTACTATTATCGGCTAAAGTGTCAGATTTTTAAGGTGTCAGCACACCCCGACAGATGTCTGTCTGTAATATTATTATATAAAATCCATATTTTAATGTCAACATGAAAATTTTTCATTTCTCAATCCGCATGTTACAATCCCAACATATAATTTGTCAATCTTCCAAATCTGTGGTATGATAAACCATAATTCTTATCATACAAATACAAAAGGAGCAGCTTGTTAAAATGAAACGTCAAAGATCAAATCCCCCGGAAGCCCAGTCTCCCCCAAAAACCAAGTGGTGGAAAGCACCTCTCGGAGTCGCTGGAGTAGGCCTTCTCGTGGTGGTCGGCTATGTGGCATACGTCTTTCTCACCTATTCCCGTATCAAGGATAATGTACCGCTAGAGGTGAAAGGCAATTCCGACCAGCCTGCCAAAACCGACCAGGAGTACACCATTGTCACCTACAATATCGGTTTCGGCGCTTACACCGCCGATTTCACCTTCTTCATGGACGAGGGCAAGGAAAGCCGCGCCCGCTCCAAAGAGAGTGTCCTGACCTGTGTGAACGGCACCGGCGATGTGGCGCTATCCTACGCACCGGATTTCACGCTTTTTCAGGAGGTGGACACCGATTCCACCAGAAGTCATCACGTGGACGAGGCGAAACTTTTGACAGACAAATTTGACGCATACGGCACTTACGACAGTGTGTTCGCGCCGAACTATCATTCCGCTTACCTGATGTATCCCCTGACCGCGCCTCACGGCGCCTCCAATTCCGGACTGTTGACGGAAAGCCGTTTTGAAATCACTTCTTCTCTCAGAAGAAGTCTTCCGATTGCAACAGGTGTCAAGAAGATCCTGGATCTGGACCGCTGCTACTCCATCTCCCGAATCCCGGTGGAAAACGGCAAAGAATTGATCCTGATCAACACGCATCTCTCCGCCTACGGCACAGACGCTGCCCAGGGCAATGCTCAGCTGGAGATGTTGTTTGAAGATATGAAAAAGGAATATGACAAGGGCAATTATGTGATCTGCGGCGGCGACTTCAACCATGACTTCCTGGTGAACTCCAGGGAATACTTCAATCCCGGAACAGACAAGATTTACAGCTGGTGCAATCCGTTCCCCGATGAGATCATACCGGAAGGCTTCCGGAAATGCACGGATTACGCCGAAGGCATGGTGTCCTCCACGCGTTACACCAATATTCCTTATTCGGCAGACAGTTTCACCGTCATCCTGGACGGTTTCATCGTCTCAGACAACGTGACCTGCGAGTATGTGCAAAACATTGATACCGCGTATCAGTATACGGATCACAATCCGGTGGTGATGAAGTTTAAGCTGAATGCGGAATAAAATAACACTTTTACTCATTAATAAATCCCCGAACTGCGCTGCTGTGCACAATTCGGGGATTCTTTTATTCTTATCTTATATCTGATGGCGGTAAGGTTTTACACAATACCCTGTGCGGTCATAGCCTCAGCAACCTTTAAGAAGCCTGCGATGTTAGCGCCTGCTACATAGTTGCCCTCCATACCGTACTTCTTCGCAGCATCATCCAGATTGTGGAAGATATTAACCATGATGCCCTGCAACTTCTGATCAACCTCCTCGAAAGTCCAGGAAAGTCTCTCGCTGTTCTGGCTCATCTCCAGAGCGGAGGTAGCAACGCCACCTGCATTGGAAGCCTTGCCGGGGCAGAACAGAACGCCGTTCTTCTGGAAGTACTCGGTAGCCTCGATAGTGGTAGGCATGTTAGCGCCCTCAGCTACAGCAAATACGCCGTTAGCAACCAGAGTCTTTGCATCCTCCAGGTTCAGCTCGTTCTGGGTTGCGCAAGGAAGTGCGATATCAACCTTAACGGACCACTGATTGGTGCCCTCAGTCTTCTTGTCATGATACTGAGCGGAAGGTCTTGCTGCAGCGTACTCGGTCAGTCTTGCACGCTTCACTTCCTTCACCTCTTTCAGCAGAGCCACATCGATTCCTTCGGGATCATAGATCCAGCCGGTGGAATCGGAGCAGGTCACAGGCTTAGCGCCCAGCTGCTGTGCTTTCTGGATTGCATAGATTGCCACGTTACCTGCGCCGGAAACTGCAACTGTCTTGCCAGCCAGCTCCTTGCCGTTGCACTTCAACATTTCCTGTACCAGATACAGCAGACCGTAACCAGTAGCCTCGGTTCTTGCAAGAGATCCACCATAGGAAAGTCCCTTACCAGTCAGAACGCCCTCATAAAGTCCGGTCAGTCTCTTATACTGTCCATACATAAAACCGATCTCTCTTGCGCCGGTTCCGATGTCGCCTGCAGGAACGTCGGTGTCAGCGCCGATGTATTTGTAAAGCTCGGTGATGAAGCTCTGGCAGAAAGCCATAATCTCTCTGTCGGATTTGCCCTTGGGATCGAAATCAGAACCACCCTTACCGCCGCCGATCGGAAGTCCGGTCAGGGAATTCTTGAAGATCTGCTCAAAGCCAAGGAACTTGATAATGCCGAGGTTTACAGAAGGATGAAGTCTCAAACCTCCCTTGTAAGGTCCAATTGCGGAATTGAACTGTACGCGGAAACCGTTGTTTACCTGAACCTGTCCCTTGTCATCAACCCAGGGAACGCGGAACAGAATCTGTCTCTCAGGGGTAACCAGTCTCTCAAGCAGAGCATCCTTGCGATACTTCTCCTCGTTTGCCTCGATCACAACTCTCAGGGACTCCAGAACCTCCTTTACTGCCTGATGAAACTCGGGCTGGGAAGGGTTCTTTGCTACTACCAGATCATAGACCTCATCAACATATGACATTTCTCATGTCCTCCTTTAAAATAATTATAGTTTTTCAGGTTTTCCATGACAAAAGGACAAAGACGCCCCTTAGTCTCAGACACCTTTGTCCTTATGGATTCATTATAAACGACCTTTTTGAATTTTTCAATATGCTTTATTGGATTAAACCGTAAAAGTTTTGGGCAAAATCAAGGTACGAATTAGTGCATTTTGCACAATTTGTCTTTCTGCCCCGAACTTTAATCAACCCAATCATATACCTTGCCAGTTCTGATCATCGTCTCCGTATTTGATGCATGACCGGTTTGAATATATTCCTCAAAATGTGTGGATCTGTCACTCCTGTACCAGAGAAATCTCCTTTCCCTTTGATCACCTTCTTTATAGGGAAATACATCCGAACCATAACTGCCATCCATAAGTTTCACATAAGCCTCCTGCAAATCCCCCTGTGCCACAGGCGCTTCGGAAACCTGCATTTCTTCATGATGCTCATTAAATCCTTTTATGAACAGGATCGGCTGTTGCCTGCCGTACGGATTATAGTACAAATTCTCATATGGCTCATCATTGTATCCATGATCTGACAGTACAATGATCACCGTATTATCATATACACCTGATGCCTGCAGTTTTTGAATATAAGCCCCCGCCATATTGGCTGCTGCAGCTACTGCCTCATCATAATTGGTTTGTCCATCGATCAGCTCAACATTTCTATTATATCGAAACGGCACATGGGCTCCGTTGACATGAATAAACTTAAAATTGTTTCCCGGAATATACTCCATATCCTCCTTCAAATGCTGCATGAAAAAAGAATTCTCCGGAGAGTACACTTCATATTCCAAATCCTCCACAACCTTAAGATTGTCAAATTCATCCGGCAAAGCGAGACATCGTCTCTTCAGATCATATGGCGCATACTTCAATCCCACAAGCCGAAGTTCCAGTTTGATCAACTTCCATTCAGACGAAAACCATGCCTGTTTTTTCTTGAAATTATCAAACCTGTAAAATCCCTCATTGTCAACAAACGGCATCTCCAGGGTATATAGTTCCATCGAATAATCCCTGTTTTGCAGCTCCGTGAACAGCGGAGCCTCCAACAATACTCTTGTCCGGTAATCATTAATCAGTTCATCATATTCATACCAGTCTCCGCTTAACACATAATGCAGCGAATGATTTGTCAGCGGATAAGACCCCATCGTATCATCATAGTATGTAAAATCTTTGAATTTTGCCCTGATCTCGTCATCCTGCATCAGTAATTCATACATTTCCTCGCCACGTGTCGCATCCAGCAGCAAGATCACAAAATTCTTACCTTCCTTGGACATTGTCATAAATTTATCTGTTGTGACGGTCAGATCTCCCTTATCCAATAACCCGTTATGATTCATTCCGGTGATCAGGCAGGTTACGATCAAAACAGACAATACAACAGACGAAATATAAAAATACATTTTTACAACAAACTCGCTTTTTCTCTTCCATCCCACCAATGCTGTGATGAGAATAACAGCACTCCACAGAATAATTGTGTATTTCCTTTGATAATCATAATTCTGCCAATTGACCACGCTTCCATCCAGCAACGGCAGATTTCCCGCCAAATAGTTCCCCTGGATATAGGTACACAGGAACACGACACCATAAATGATATATATAATCTTCCAAAATTTGTAACCGATCAAACGCGCTATGATAAAAAGCAACAGTCCCGCGCCAAATAAGGCAGCAAACATCTTAAGGCAGACGGGAAAAAGATTATATATATCAAACCAATACTCCTCTATGTTGGTAAAATATAATTGTAATGGTTCAAATATACAGATCATGATCCCCATTGTAATACTCAGAACAATCGATTTTATCAAAAAAGTTTTTTTCGTTTTCGTCCGCTTATTCATATCTTAAATTATTTCCCTTCTGTACCAAAACACAGAAAATTCCCAGAAAAAAATCCTGGGAATTTCGACTGTTTTATCACACTTAGTTTTCCACATACTCGGCCTTGATATATCCGACTTTATCATTGTACTTGATCTTACACCAGTCTCCCTCTACCGCGATCAACTCAGCCGAATCGCCGCCGGCTAATACGCCAAGCTTCTCCGCCGTCTCACTTGCGGCAGCACGAACATTAATATTGGTCTTAGCCTTCACCGTACCGATGGTAGGCTGTCCCGCTGCACCTTCCTGCACTCTCAGGAAATCAGATCTGATATAACCTTCTTTTCCTTCATAGTCGATCTTGGTCCAGCCATTCACGCGTTCTTCCACTACCAGCCATTTGCTTCCCTTTGTAGCCTTGCCAAGCTTATCGGATTTCTCGCTGTCAGAACTTCTTACATTCACCGTATCTAACGCAACCGCATATACCGGCTCTTCCGTCACCACCGGTCCGTCTATCACCTGAGGGTCTTCGGAATCATTGCCGTCAGCATTGGCTGCAGCCTGCGCCGCTGCTTCCTCCTGCATCTGGGACCATTTCACGCCGACATTCATATTGACCTGGGCCATCACTTCTTCCGCATAACCTTCAAGATCCGGATGCTCCTTAAAGAAATCATCATACTCTGCCGTGATACGGTTATTGAATTCCACCACATCATCCTGAGCACAGATCATGCTGATATAGGCATTCAGCTCCTCGCTGATATTAGTGCGCTTGATGTACAGCGAACCATCTTCCGCAGTGCAGACATAATGTGTTGTATAACCGGGGAACTCCTCCTCATGATTGACAAAAGTCATTTTGTAATATACATATACGATACTTTCGCCTTCATTCATACCTTTCTTGGTATAAATCTCGATCAGGGGGAAATACTCGATATAATTTGCCTTCTCCTCAAAGGATATCACATCCAGATCCGACACCTCATCGCAGACAGACTTGATTGTGTCGATGTCCCCCGTCGCCTGTGCATTATAAAACGTATAGATTAATTCTTTGATCGCCTGATCGGAATTCTCAGTCATGGGAACATCTTCCACAACCGGCTGAGAAGCCTGCGTCTGTTCCGTACTCTCCGGAACGATATCCCCAATCTTCCGCTCACCGGATGCCCCCAACGCAATACACACTGTCACTGCTACCGCAAGTACCACAACAACCGGAAACACAATCTTATAATTCTTTGTCAGAAAACTGCGCACCAACTGTAATTTATCTTTTAACATAAAAAATCCTCTCAAAAAATCAAGGTGATGTAAAGTGCATCCGACAGGAATCGAACCTGCATTAAAGGCGTCGGAGGCCTTCGTTCTATCCATTAGACTACGGATGCAAATTGTTACAACTTTGTTACATCACCTTGATTATCATACCACAAAACTTGTACTCTGTCTACATGGATTTTCTTAAAAAAAACGAAACTGCTTTCTGTATTTCATTCTCTATTGGGAATTGGAAAGATTATCGATTCGATTTTCCTTACGATGATAGAAATAAAGACTGTCGGAAAGAATTTCCTCCGGGTCAACGCATGCACGATTCACTTCCTGTATAATATCCTGCATTTTTTCTTTCTCTTCGACCTCGCCGGCCGGCAGAAGGATGACCTCATGAATGGAACTAGGCAAAATATACAGATCATCTTCCATCCGGTCCGCAATCTTTTTTAACAACCCCTGGTACACCATACAGGTTGCTCCATGGCATCGCTGCTCATTTGTCAATACCTTCATGGGAACATCCATGTTTTCTCCGGTATATTCCTTCAGAAGCTCTCCCATCTGATATAAATGCATCGGATAGATCCGCTCTGTATTTCTGGCAGCCTCCTGCATCAGCATCTCCGTCGTGCAGTTCCACATCTCCATGTGATTGTTATGGATCAGGATTGCCCCGGACCCCAACACCTTATCTTCATATGCGTAATAAAAACACAGACTCAGATCCAGAAGATCCACATGTGGAATCTGCTCCAAAAGGCTCCTGTTCTTTCTCGTATTGATCAGTTTATAGCAGATTCTCTGACGTACCTTCTCATAATCCCTGAAGAAGGACATATCCACGTTATCGGCGGGCGTATTCTGCTCATATACCTCGATCACCATACGCAGAATACGTTCCAGTGACGTTCCGGAGATATACATCTCCCAGAAAGAATTGAGGTAGATGGTGGGCGACAGATTCTTTTCTGCGGACAAAATGATCAGGCCCTGCAGCACTACACCATTATTTTTTCTCACCTCCTGTAATTTTACCTCATACCGGTCTCCCATCTTCCGCGAGACGCTCTGGCTCACCGCCTCTGCAAAGCATCGGATATTGGTATAAGTCATGTTGTCCAATTTAATCGTATTTCTCTTTTTTTCCATAAATTTCCTCTTTTCTGTTTTATAAATTTGTTTTTTGGGTTTTTGCGCATTTGCGCGAGATAAAATAAGGCAAAAAAAGACAATGAAACCACTCCCGTGTTCACGGAAGCCTGTCCATTGTCTTACATTGCATTTCTATTTCAGCATATAGTTTAGCATATAGCAGCTGCGAAACTGCCGTTTGGAAAAGATATCAGTTACACGCGGGACAGATACTCACCTGTTCTGGTGTCGATCTTGATCTTGTCTCCCTGCTCTACGAACAAAGGTACATAAACCAACGCACCTGTCTCAACAGTTGCGGGCTTGGTAGCACCGGTAGCGGTATCACCCTTGAAACCGGGCTCTGTCTCTGTGATATCCAACTCTACAAACAGAGGAGGCTCCACGGAGAACACACTGCCGTTATGGGAGCAAACCTTGCACATCTCATTCTCTTTCACGAACTTGAGTGCATCGCCTACTGTCTCACTATTCAATGCGATCTGCTCGTAGGTCTCCATATCCATA
>ODAI012191271.1_pt1 | contig 56526 bp, 51 predicted proteins | sample 1539321 | NCBI WGS metagenome assembly ODAI01 (sample SAMN02144231, study PRJEB22623) | gut metagenome | biome: sheep rumen | host: Ovis aries | place: New Zealand | reverse complement strand
GTTCCAATGTTTCCGGCGGACAGAAGCAGAGGCTGTGCATAGCGAGGGCACTTCTCAAAAAGCCCAGGATCCTGATCCTGGATGACAGCGCCAGCGCCGTGGATACGGCGACGGACGCCAAGATCCGCAAAGCTTTCCGCGAGGAGATACCCGATACGACCAAACTGATCATTGTGCAGAGCATTTCCAGTGTCAAGGACTGTGACAGGATCGTCGTCATGGACGAGGGCAGGATCAGCGGAGTCGGAACGCACGACGAACTGGTCGCTTCCAATGAGATTTACAGAGAAGTCTATGAATCACAGGTCGGAGGCGCCGGCGAAGCGGACTTTGACAAAAAAGAGTAGACCGGACCGGCTTGGAGGTAACTATGGCAGAAGAGAAAGTGAAAGAGTTTAAAGGCGGAGGGGGCAGACGGATGGCCGGCAGGCCTCGGCCGAAGGTCAAGAACCCCGGACTTTTATTCAAAAGGATCATGGCATATGTGTTCAAATATTATGCCCCTCACATGATCACGGTGTTTATCTGCATCATATTATCGGTCCTGGCTAACATCCAGGGGACGATGTTTACAAGAACGCTGATCGACAACTATATCACGCCGATGATCGGAAACCCCAACCCTGATTACGGGCCGCTCATGGGCGCTATGCTGCGTGTGGCTGTGTTCTACGGCATCGGGATCGGTGCCGCCTATCTGCAGCAGGTCACTATGGTGCGCGTCAACCAGGGCACGCTCAAGAGGATGCGGGAGGATCTGTTCGATCATATGGAGAGCCTTCCGATCAAATATTTCGATACGCATGCCCACGGCGATATCATGTCGATCTATACGAATGATATCGACACACTGCGCCAGATGATCAGCCAGAGTATTCCGCAGCTGTTCAACAGCGCCATCACGATCGTCAGTATTTTGGCAATGATGCTGATCCTGAACGTCGCTCTGACTTTCGTCACGCTGGTGATGGTAGCCCTGATGCTGTTCCTGACGATGCAGGTGACGAAGAACTCGGGCAAGAACTTTGTCGCGCAGCAGAGAAATATCGGTAAGCTCAACGGCTTCATCGAGGAGACCATGACCGGGCAGAAGGTGGTCAAGGTGTTCTGCCACGAGAAAGAGTCGGTCAAGACTTTCGACGAACTCAATGAGGAGCTCTACCAGAGCGCTTTCAAGGCGAACGCTTTCGCCAATATGATCGGACCTGTCAATGCCCAGATGGGGAATGCCAACTACGTAGTCGTGGCCCTTGTCGGCGCGCTTCTGGCGCTGAATTCTTATGCGGGGTTCACAGTCGGAGGACTGGCAAGCTTTCTGACATTCAATAAGAGCTTCAGTATGCCGATCAACCAGGTCAGCATGCAGTTCAACAGCATTATTATGGCTCTTGCGGGCGCCGAGAGGATCTTTGCTCTCCTCGACGAGCCGCCGGAGACGGATGAGGGCTATGTCATGCTGGTCAACTGCGAGTACGACGAGAACGGCAATATTGTGGAGACAGAAAAACACACAGGAAACTGGGCTTGGAAACACTATCACAAGCAGTCTGATCACAGCACGACTTACCAGAAACTGGAAGGCGACGTGACATTCAACGGTGTCGACTTCGGCTATCGGGATGACAAGATGGTCCTTCATGACATCGTGATCCATGCAAGACCGGGCGAGAAGGTCGCCCTGGTCGGTTCGACGGGAGCGGGGAAGACGACCATCACCAACCTGATCAACCGCTTCTACGATATTCAGGACGGTAAGATCCGCTACGACAACATCAATGTCAACAAGATCAAAAAAGCGGATCTGCGCAGGTCGCTCGGCATCGTGCTGCAGGATACGCACCTGTTCACAGGTACGGTAAAAGAGAATATCAGATACGGAAAACTGGATGCCACGGAAGAAGAGATCGTGGCGGCAGCGAAACTCGCAAACGCCGACAGCTTCATAAGGAGGCTTCCGCAGGGCTACGACCCCATGCTCAAAGGAGACGGTTCCAATCTGTCCCAGGGCCAGAGGCAGCTCCTTGCGATCGCACGTGCGGCCATTGCCGATCCGCCTGTACTGATCCTGGATGAGGCGACCAGCTCGATCGATACGCGGACTGAGAAGATCGTCCAGGACGGCATGGACAAGCTGATGAGCGGAAGGACGACTTTTGTCATAGCGCACAGGCTGTCCACGATCAAGAACAGCGATATGATCCTGGTCCTGGAACAGGGCAGGATCGTCGAGCGCGGAAACCACGAGGAACTGCTGGCCCAGAAGGGGCGGTATTACATGCTGTATACCGGAAAGAGCGATGCGCTCACGGCATGATGAACAGGCAGACGGATTAAAGAAACGGGTTATAGAAACGGATTAAAAAACGGATTAAAAAACGGATCAAAGAACTGATCAAAGCCAGATTTGGAGAATGAGTATGCAGAGATTGTTAAAAAGAGGAACTGCCGCAGTTATGATCGCAGTGATGCTCACTGTGCTCAGCGGCTGCCATATGATCGGCGGACCATCCGGTTCCGGGCAGGGAGATACTTCTTCGGCTGCCGGAACAACCGCTGAGGCGGCCGCCTCAGCAGGAACAGAGCAGCCGGGAACTGAGCAGTCAGGAAAAGAAGAGAACGGCGGTGAAGAGAACGGGGAAGCGGCTTCTTCGGAGGAAGATGAAAAGCCCGGCACGGGCATCAAGCAGTTGGACTATGCTTCCTGGATCGACTCCGATGTTCAGACCTTCGTCAAACAGGTCGACGGGGCAGCTCTGGAGGATGACTTCCATCTCAACATCAACAGAGACTGGATCCTGAACACCGAGATCCCAGCGGGATACTCCAGCTTTGACCCGATCACTGCCAGGGCCATGGAAGTCGATGCGCAGCTTTCAGACATTCTGAAGAATCCGGAGAAAGAGACGCAGCCTGAATTGATCCATGATCAGGAACTGATCCAGAAATATTACAATATGTGGCTCGACTGGGATTCCAGGAATGAGCTCGGCGTTTCTCCGCTGAAAGAGAGACTGGAGCCACTCATGAAAGTAGAGACGCTGGAGGACCTGACCGAGTATCTGAAAAGGCCCGAGACCGCGATCTCCGCGACGGAGCTGCTCCAGTGCGACACGAGCATGGACTGGAACAACGCGGACTACTATGCAGTATATGTTCTTCCTGTCGATCTGATCTTCGGCGATTCCATGTACTACGGAATGATGGAAGAAGCAGATGCTATGGCAGAGCCTTATTATGACAAAGTGATCCGCCATATCCTGGTGGAACTGGGTTATTCCGACGATGAGGCGACTTCGATCCTCAAGGGATGTTTTGCCTTTGAGAAGGACATTTCCGAATATATCATGACGACAGAGGAATCAAGCGCCAGAGACGCGGTGGCCAAACAGAACAATCCCCGCACAATGGAACAGCTCGAAGCGGAAGCCGGTGACTTCCCGATCCGCGATATGCTGGCGGCCTACGGAGCAGACGGTTCCGACACCTATATTTTGACAGAACCGGAATGGCTCGCTGCCATGGATGTTCTCTATGATGAAGACTATGTGGAGAATCTGAAAGACTATCTGATATGCTATACGGCGCAGGATTATGCGACGCTTCTGGACAGAGAGTGTTATGACATTTATTACGAAGTGATCAACGGCATCAGCGGCGCTGTGGGCACGAAGTCCGATGAGAAAGCGGCAGCGGATGCCGTGGACAAGTTTCTGCCGTCCCAGCTCGGCCGCATGTACGCTGACAAATATGTGACGGATGAGACCAAAGAAGAGATCACCCGGATCACCGAAGAGATCATGCAGGAGTACCGCGTGATGCTGTCCGAGGAGACTTTCCTCTCGGAAGAGACGAGAAAAGAAGCGATCAATAAGCTGGATCATCTGCAGCTTCGGATCGCTAAGCCGGACAAATGGGAGGACGACAGCAAACTCAACTTCAGGGGGACTGAGGAAGGCGGCAATCTCTTGTCGGCGCAGGACGAGGTCGGCGCTTTCTGGGTCGAGAGGCTCCGCTCCCAGGTCAACCAGAAAGTGGACCGTGAATACTGGACGTCGAGAGTTCAGCAGGTCAACGCTTTTTACGATCCCTCACAGAATGCGATCACGCTCTGCGGAGGCATTCTCGGAGGCGAACTGTATAATCCGGATATGACCAGGGAAGAACTGTTTGCCAATGTGGGCGATACCATTGCGCACGAGATCTCTCATGCATTTGACACGACGGGATGTCAGTTCGACGAGAAGGGAAATTTCAGGAACTGGTGGACGGAGGAAGATTCGAAAGCTTTTGCGGAGAGGGCAGATAAGCTGGCGGCCTATTACGACAATATCGAGCCTTTCCAGGACACTTTCTGTGTCGGCTCGCAGATCGAAGGAGAGGCCATCGCCGATCTGGTCGCTGTCAAAATACTGCTGAGAATCGCAGCGGATGACAAGTCCTTTAATTACGATGAATTCTTCAGAGATTATTCCAGAAGCTGGAGAACGATCACGACGCCGCAGAGCGAATACTATATTCTCCTGCAGGATACGCATCCGCTTCCTTATCTGAGAGTGAACGCAGTCGTGCAGCAGTTCCAGGAGTTTTATGATACCTACAAGATCCGGAAGGGGGACGGTATGTATCTGCCTCCGGATATGAGACTGGAAGTCTGGTAAGATATACGGCTGCAAGCCGGACATAATACTGATCGGATTCAGGTCCGACTGCCGGCACAGGAAACGCAGTTTTCCTGTGCCGGTATTTTTTTCGGAAATTACAAAATATATGTTGACTATCTGTTATATTAGTGGTATAACAATTATCAGAAAGAGAACAAAGCGTACAACTACAACAGGTCATATGAATCCGAGTGATGCAGCGGCCTGATAAACGTTCTCTGAACGACTATAAATAAAAATGATCATAGGAGGTATCAATTATGTTTACACCTGCAATTTTCACAAGAAATAATAACTTCTGGAGAGACCCTTTTGAGGAGTTTAATAATATGTTCCCTGTATTGTTCGATGACGGCGGACTGGAGAGATCCTTCGCAGGGTTTAACACCGATGTGATGGAGAAAGACGGAAACTATGTGCTTCAGGCCGAGCTTCCCGGATTCAACAAGGAAGATATCCATATTGACCTCAAGGACAACATTCTTTCCATCAGCGCTTCCCACAATGATGAGAAGAAAGAAGAGGACAAGAATGCCAAGTATATCCGCAAAGAGAGACACAGCGCTTCTTACAGCAGGAGCTTCAGAGTTGCCAATGTGCTTCCGGAAGACATCAATGCTTCTTACAGCAACGGCATCCTGGAGGTGACATTCCCCAAGAGGGATGCACTCCCCGAGAAAGAAGCAAAGAAGATCGAGATCAAGTGATCGAGTCGGGAGACAGGGGACGGTTCTCTGTCTCCCTTTTCAATTGTTGAACAGCCTGATATATCCCCGGCGGAGAGCATTAGGAACGTGAGCCTCCGACGGGGATATATCAGGCTGTTTACTTTATCGGTCTGAAAAAGGAGACAGAGAACCGTCCCCTGTCTCCCTTGTTGAGATTTTCGCGAAAATCCATTACACTGTATCTCGGACCGGACATAAGTCCGGCAAATACGCGCCGGGCGCCTGAAAGACGAGCGCCTGAGCATGGAGGTCAGATATGTCAAGGATTGTACTAGCGTCCGCTTCGCCGAGAAGGAGTGAACTCCTGAGGCAGGCAGGCATGGATTTTATCGTGATCCCGTCCAAAGGCGAGGAGATCGTAACAAGCACTCATCCATCTGAAGTGGTGGAGGAGCTGTCGTTGCAAAAGGCACAGGAAGTTGCAGAGAGAATTCGCAGCGGACAGGAACAGATTCGGGATTTTGACGTGGTGATCGCAGCGGACACGGTCGTTGCGGCCGACCACAAGATACTGGGCAAACCGGCGGACCGCGAGGATGCCCGCCGAATGATCACGCTTCTTCAGGGAAGTGTGCATCAGGTGTACACCGGAGTGACGCTCATAGTCAAAGGAAAGGACGGAGAGATCCGCACCAGGACCTTCCATGAGTGCACGGACGTGGATGTGTGCGAGATGACAGAAGAGGAGATCGAGTCTTATATATCAATGAAAGAACCCTATGACAAGGCGGGGGCTTATGGGATCCAAGGGAGCTTCGGTATCTATATCCGCGCGATCCGAGGGTGCTACTACAATGTCGTCGGTTTGCCGATCGCCCGCCTCTATCACGAACTGAAAAAACTCACCTCGTGACACGGAGTATATCCGTGACACGAGGTGAGTTCGTAAATGCGTCAGATGATCAGCGGAACCATTTCTCCCGCTCTCCCTCAGAATACTTCTCTTCACAGTATCTGCAGCGATAGATCTTGCGCCTGGGATCGGCGAGGTAGAAGATGTGGGGCAGCTCCTGCTCGATGGAGGAGATGCAGCGGGGATTGTGGCATTTGAGCACACCCTTGATTTCCTTGGGCATGGTCATGTTTTTCTTCTCGACGATGACGCCGCCCTTGATCACATTGACAGTGATCTCAGGGTCTATGAAAGCGACGGCATCAAGATTGAGCGCGTCGGGATCGCACTCCACTTTCAGGATATCCTTTCGGCCGAGCTCGTTGCTGCGGGCATTTTTGATGATGGCCACCTGATAGTCCTCCTTGTCGAGATGGAGATAGTGGTAGATCAGCATGGCCTTTCCGGCTTCGATGTGGTCGAGGACGATTCCCTCTTCGATTTTTCCTACATTTAACATATGATTCCTCCTGCTTTCAGATGAAGGGCTTCCCAGTGCCTTTTATACATGGATATCCAAGAGCGTCAGGATCAGTGCCATACGCACGTAGACGCCGTACTGAACCTGCTTGAAATAGGCTGCGCGGGGGTCTTTGTCGATCTCGACAGAGATCTCATTGACGCGCGGAAGAGGATGCAGGACAAACATGTCGTTTTTGGCCCGGCGCATCAGCTTCTTGTTCAAAACATAGAAGTCTTTGAGTCTGATGTAATCCTCTTCATTGAAGAAGCGCTCACGCTGCACGCGGGTCATGTAGAGAAGGTCCAGCTTTGTGATGACATCTTCCAGCTTTATGCACTCCTCATACGTGTATCCCTTTTCTTCCAGAAGGTCCGTGATATAGTCAGGAACGCGAAGTTCGGGGGGAGAGATGAAAACAAAGTGGATGTCTTCGTAACGGGCCAGTGTTTTGACCAGCGAGTGCACGGTCCTGCCGAATTTGAGGTCACCGCAGATACCGATGGTGAAGTGGTTGAGACGTCCTTTGAGCTGGCGGATGGTCATCATGTCCAGGAGCGTCTGCGTGGGGTGCTCATGTCCGCCGTCTCCTGCGTTAATGACAGGTATGTTGGAGAACTGGGCAGCTACTGTCGCGGCACCCTCTTTGTTGTGCCGGATGGCCGCAATATCAGCAAAGCATGACACGACGCGGATCGTGTCCGCGACGCTCTCTCCTTTGGCGGCGGAGGACTGTGATGCGCCCGCGAACCCGAGTGCTTTTCCCCCCAGATTCATCATTGCCGCTTCAAAGCTCAGTCTTGTTCTGGTGCTGGGTTCATAGAAGAGCGTGGCGATCTTTTTGCCGTCGCATGCGTGGGCATACTTTTCAGGGTTCTTCTCGATATCCGCTGCCAGATTAAAAAGCTGGTCCAGCTCCGTTGTAGTAAAATCCAGTGGCGTAAGGCAGTGTCTCATAGGTTATCCTTTCTTGACTTTCCTTATTGGTGAATTTTTTGGTGATTCATTTATGGTTTTTGGTATTCTTCCTGCGATCAGGCGTAACAAGGCTGTCAGGTCATCACTTCGAAAGCGATCTCATTACTCGCAAGATATCTCTCTACGGTCTCATCCCAGATCCGCGCGGCATTTTTATCCATCGTGAAGCTCTTAAGCGAGATCGCTGAGACCAGTGTGGCTTCAGATCCGTCATAGCGCACGTTTACAGCCATGGCTCCGACGTTTTCGGTCAGACCCGGATATCCTGCGCCGCTTAAGAGGCTTTCTACCGTCTCAGGACGTGCCTGGAGGATGATAGAGAGAGAGGCCGGCGCTTTTTTGCCCCTGATCAGTTCCCGGAGACGGCTGCGCACTTCAGACCAGGGAACGAGAGGATAGGGGTGGATCTGAGGATCTTCCCACTCCTCGCCGGTGTAAAATTTCCTGTTGATCCGGCCGTCGAGGTGCCAGGTGACCTGCATACTAAGAGAAGCCTCTTCCAGCAAAAAAGAATCAAAAGACCTGCCGGACAGAAGCTTCGTCATAAAATTTCCCGTTTCAGTGATCTTAAATGCTCTCATGTTCCCCTCATGTATAAGAAAGAATGTCTGTTACAGGAAAATGATCTTGGAAGTGCCAATCTCAAGTGCGGCCCACGCTGCGATCTGCTGGATCAGGATCAGGTGAAGGCCGTAGCGGAACTTCGGCTTGCGCTTTTTGTGCCTGAAGACCAGCATGCCGGCTATGCAGCCGACAGAGCCGCCCAAAACGGCAATAATAAGGAGCACGGACTCCGGAATGCGGAATCGGCGCTCCATAGCACGGATCTTATCGATGACCATTGCGGAAAGGCCGATGAGATTCATGACGAGATAATACAGTATGAGCATTGTTCTTGTGTTCATGAGCATCTCCTTTCCTCAAAATTCCTGTGGTCTATTGTATAGGGTCGGGGCGGGACATGCAAGGGAAAAATTAAGGGAGACAGAGAACCGTCCCCTGTCTCCCTTGATATTATTTACAGTTCTCCAGCCTCCTGCATCTTCATGGCCCGGACTTTCTCGGGCAGTCCGAAGAGGTTGATAAACCCTTCCGCGTCGTGATGGTTGTAGAGCTCGCCGGTCGTGAAGGAGGCCAGGCTCTCATTGTAGAGGCTGTAAGGAGAAGTGGTGCCGGCCTTGATGATGTTGCCCTTGTACAGGCCGAACTTGACTTCGCCGGTGACATACTTCTGGGTGGACTCGATGAAGGCCTGCTCAGCCTCGCGAAGAGGAGAGAACCACTTTCCTTCGTAGACAAGGCTCGCGAACTTGTGGCCGATCTCATCCTTTACTTCATAGGTCTTGCGGTCGAGGACCAGTTCCTCGAGCTGCTGGTGCGCTTCCATGAGGATGGTTCCGCCGGGGGTCTCATAGACGCCGCGGGACTTCATGCCGACGACACGGTTTTCTACGATATCGATGATGCCGATTCCGTTCTCGCCGCCCAGCTTGTTGAGCTTGCGGATGATGTCGGCAACCTTCATTGCCTCGCCGTTGATGGTCTTGGGAACGCCATGCTCGAAGGTCATGGTCACATAGGTGATCTCATCGGGAGCCTGCATGGGAGTCTTGCTCAGGACCAGAACGTGGTCGTAGTTGGGCATCAGGGAAGGATCCTCGAGTTCAAGGCCTTCATGGCTGATGTGCCAGAGGTTGCGGTCGCGGCTGTAGCTGCTGTCAGCGGAGAAGGGAAGATCGATGCCGTGCTGCTTGCAGTACTCGATCTCGGACTCACGGGAATCCATATTCCACTTGTCGCTCCGCCATGCGGCGATGATGCGAAGATCGGGAGCCAGCGCTTTGATGCCCAGCTCGAAGCGGATCTGGTCATTTCCCTTGCCGGTCGCGCCGTGGCAGATCGTGGTGGCGCCTTCCTTGCGTGCGATCTCTACCAGCTTCTTGGCGATCAGAGGGCGGGCCATGGATGTGCCCAGAAGATATTTGTTCTCATATACGGCGTGAGCCTGCACGCAGGGGACAATGTACTCCTCGGCAAACTCATCATTTACATCCAGAATATAGAGTTTGGAAGCACCGCAATATTTAGCACGCTCTTCGAGATGATCGAGCTCCTCCTCCTGGCCGCAGTCGATGCAGACGCAGACCACGTCGAAATCATAGTTCTCTTTGAGCCAGGGGATGATGGTTGTGGTATCAAGGCCGCCGCTGTAGGCGAGGATTACTTTTTCTTTCTGCTTGGACATTTGTGGTTCCTCCGTTTTTTATAATGATTGTTTCCGAATTTGCCTCCGGAATCTGAACAGACCGGTCGTTTTTCCTGTCTGTGTACTCGCAGTTTGTGCTTACAATTGAGTACTATACATCAGCAGCGAAGGAATTGCAATAGGAATTATGAATATAAATGAATTTAAATTAGAAAATATGCATTGCAAACCGAATAAAATGAATATATAATGCATAAAAGATGAATATCATGTATATTTTGTGGGAGCTGGTCAAAATACATAACTTTGTGCTTTATTTCATGAAATTTTGTGCTATTATCAGACTGCACGTTTTTTTGCGCGATCATTAATGAATTAAGAGAAAATGGAAAGAATATTGAAAGAATATGGAAGATATAGTCATTCGTCCGATGGCCCCCGAGGATTATGATCAGGTGCACCGGCTCTGGATGAGCATACGGGGATTCGGGATCCGCAGCATTGATGATTCAAGAGAAGATATAGAGAGGTTTCTGAAGAGGAATCCGACGACCAGTGTTGTCGCAGCAAGAGGAGAGAAGATCGTGGGCTCCATTCTGTGCGGTCATGACGGGAGGCAGGCGAGCTTTTACCATGTATGTGTGGCCAAATCCTCAAGGAGGCAGGGCATCGGAACTGCGATGGTCATATACTGTATGAACGTGCTGCGCGAGTTGAAGATCAACAAGATCGCACTGATCGCATTTACCAAAAATGATGCGGGGAACGCCTTCTGGAAGCAGATCGGATGGACCTGCAGGCCTGACTGCAATTACTATGAATTCGCACTCAATGAGGCCAATATCACAAGGTTTATAGAGAATGAAACGGAGGAGTGAGATGAAAGAGCACGGGATCACAAAGATCGAAGGCGGCGTGACCGCGGCACAGGGATTTGAAGCGGCGTCGGCGGCGGCGCATATTAAATATGAAGGAAGAACGGATATGGCGCTTGTTTTTTCCAAGGAGCCCTGCGCAGTGGCCGGCACATTCACGACCAATGTCGTGAAAGCGGCGCCGGTGATCTGGGACCGTGATCTGGTCGCAGGCGGTGCGCCCGCCCATGCGGTGATCGTCAACTCCGGTATTGCAAATGCCTGCACCGGACAGGAAGGTATGGAATACTGCAGACAGACCGCGGAGGAAGCGGCCAAGTGTCTGGGGATCGAAGAAAACTCCGTGCTGGTGGGCTCCACCGGCGTGATCGGTTTCCAGCTTCCCATTGACCGTATCCGCGAGGGCGTCAGAATGCTCGCCAAGGCCAAGCGCCCCGGCATCGAAGCCGGAACAGAGGCCTCGAAGGCTATTATGACGACGGATACCGTGAACAAGGAGACCGCCTATGCTTTCGAGGTCGGCGGAAAGAAGGCCGTGATCGGCGGCATGGCCAAGGGCTCCGGAATGATCCACCCCAACATGTGCACCATGCTGGGATATGTGACGACGGACGCGGCGATCCGGAAGGAACTGCTTCAGAAGGCACTCGGCGAGATCGTACAGGAGACCTTCAACATGATCTCGGTCGACGGGGATACTTCTACGAACGACACGCTGCTCGTCCTTGCAAACGGTCAGGCCGGCAACGAGATGATCAGTGACGAAGAGAGCGAAGATTACGCAGTTTTCTATACCGCTCTGCACACTGTCTGCAGAGAACTGGCCATGAAGATGGCCGGTGACGGAGAGGGCTGCACCAAACTGATCGAGACCAGAGTCATCCATGCGGATACGACGGAGCATGCGCGGATCCTCGCCAAAAGCGTCATCACATCGAGCCTGACCAAGGCCGCTGTATTCGGCAAGGATGCGAACTGGGGAAGAGTACTGTGTGCGCTGGGGTATTCCGGCGTCGTGTTCGATCCCGACCATTGCGATCTGTATTTTGGCGAGGGTGACGACAAGATGCTCATCTTTACGAACGGAAGCGCGGCGGACTACAGCGAGGAGAAGGCAACAGAGCTTCTCTCAGGCGAGAAAGTGGTGATCACGGCGGACATGCATATGGGCGACGCCGAGGCGACGGCGTGGGGATGCGACCTGACCTATGATTACGTCTCGATCAACGCGGATTACAGAAGCTGACATTATTAAAGCTTAGATATATAAGCTGACATGGAGGTAAGTCAATGGAGACATATTTGAACCGTGAACAGAGCGAGGCGCAGCGCAAGGCATCAGTGCTGATCGAAGCGCTTCCTTATATACAGAAATTCAACCGCAAGATCGTCGTGATCAAATACGGCGGCAGTGCTATGAATAATGAGGAGCTGCAGAGGAATGTCATCAAGGACGTCACGCTCCTCAAACTCGTCGGTTTCAAGCCGATCATCGTGCACGGAGGCGGCAAGGCGATCAGCACCTGGGTGGGAAAGAGCGGAAAAGAGGCTCAGTTCGTCGGCGGACTCAGGGTGACAGATGAGGAGACGATGGAAATCGCCGAGATGGTCCTGGGAAGAGTCAACAAGAACCTGGTCAGGCTCGTGGAAGAGCTCGGCGTCAAGGCGGTCGGCATCAGCGGAAAGGACGGAAGGCTCCTTACGGTCACCAGGAAGTATGTCGACGGGCAGGACATCGGATTTGTCGGGGAAGTCTGCGGCGTGAAGCCCAAGATCCTCTATGACCTTCTGGACAATGACTATCTGCCCATCGTTGCGCCCATCGGAATGGACGACAACTTCGACACCTATAATATCAATGCGGACGAGGCGGCCAGTGCAATCGCGAGAGCGGTGAAAGCAGACAAACTGGTCTATCTCACCGACATTGCCGGACTTTACAGGGATATCAACGATCCCTCCTCCTTTATCGGGCGCATCACGATCGCGGAAGCCGAGAAGATGATCGAAGACGGCATCATCGGCGGCGGCATGCTTCCCAAACTCACCAACTGCACGCAGGCTGTCAGAGGCGGCGTGCACAGAGTCCATATCCTTGACGGAAGGATCCCGCACAGCATGCTGCTGGAATTCTTCACAGAGAAAGGAATCGGAACGATGTTCCACCTCCAGAGTGATGTGGACATGCAGTGATCGGACAGGCAAAAAAGTGAACAAGGATCAGTGCGGCGCAGGCTGCAGGAAGGCGGAGAAAATGAGCGAACAGATTGGAACAATGAAGGCAATGATCGAGCAGGCGGAGACAGACCTGCTGCATACTTATAACCGGTACCAGATCGTTCTCGACCGCGGAGAAGACGTATATCTGTATGACATCGAGGGCAAGAAGTATCTGGATTTCATGTCGGGGATCGGTGTATTCGCATTGGGATACAGCAACGAGTATTACACGAATGCACTGAAAGAGCAGATCGGCAAAATACTGCACACTTCCAATTATTTCTACAATGAACCCGCGATCCGTGCGGCACACAGGCTCAAACAGATCAGCGGAATGGACAGAGTATTCTTCGCCAATTCGGGGGCCGAGGCTGTCGAAGGAGCATTGAAAGCGGCCGTTAAATACGCTTACAATAAGGACGGCGCGTCGGACCATCAGGTCGTGGCGCTGGAGCACTCTTTCCACGGGCGCACGTACGGGGCACTTTCCGTGACGGGAAACAGTCATTACAGGGAGGCGTTCGGTGCGATGCCCTGCGAGGCCCGCTTCGCCGTCATGAATGATTTCGAGAGTGTAAAGAATGCTGTGACGGACAAGACCTGTGCGGTGATCATGGAAGTAGTACAGGGAGAGGGCGGCATAGTGCCGGCGGCCCCCGAGTTCTTGAAACAGGTGCGTGACCTGTGCACGGAGAAGGATATTCTTCTGATCTTTGACGAAGTGCAGTGCGGAATGGGAAGGACCGGATATATGTTCGCGTGGCAGAAATTCGGGATCAAGCCCGATATCATGACCTCTGCGAAAGCGCTGGGATGCGGCGTGCCGGTCGGCGCATTCATGATGACCCAGAAAGTGGCCGACAACTCTCTGACCTCGGGTGACCACGGAACGACATACGGCGGAAATCCTCTGGCATGTGCCGCAGTCAATGCTGTCCTGGACCAGTATGAGGCGCTTGGCATCACAGACCATGTACAGGAGACAGCCCCCTATCTGGAGAAGAAACTCGATGAACTGGTAGACAAATATGATTTCTGCCTGCTCAGACGCGGACGCGGCTTCATGCAGGGGCTGGTCTGCGCAGGACCGGTTAAGGACGTGATCGCAAGAGCAATGGACAACGGCCTCATCCTGATCAATGCAGGTGCGGATATCATCCGGATCCTTCCTCCTCTGGTCGTCACGCGCAGCGAGATCGATGAGATGATCTCCATACTCGAAGGCGCGATCGCATCTCTCTGAACCCGCAGGTATCGCGCCGAACGGCATCAGCAGGCCGTGTGAACATGTGCGGTTCATCTCCCATATTGTGGATTATTTTCGGATTAACTACTATATTTGGTATGTAAAGAAGTCCCGCGGCAATAAAAATATGATTGCCGCGGGATGAATTGTCTTGTAAATTATTACAACAATGATTACAATAATGTTGTCGCATAGCGGGTCCTTTAAATCTAAGGGGACAACTATGCAATCTAATCGTTTATTTTCATTAATAACAAAAGTCAGATTTGTAATATCTGCCTTCATATTGCTGCCTTCGCTCTGCCTTACGGGCTGCTCGGGATCTGACCGGGCCGTGTTCAGGGAGACTGAGTATGGCGCATCAGCCACTGAGGGAGGCTCCCCGGAGGACAGGGGCCTGGAGAACACGCCTTCAGACGGGGAGCTTGCGGGCGGGTCTTCGGACGATGATACTGTGCAGAAGCCGAGAGTGATCGTGGTGTTTGTCTGCGGGGCCGTTCAAAACGAAGGCGTGTATGAACTCAGTGAGGGATCCAGAGTCATCGATGCGGTCAATGCCGCCGGCGGATTTACAGAAGATGCGGACCGGGTCTTCATCAATCAGGCAGAGTTTGTCTATGATGCGCAAAGGATCGAGATCCTGACAATCGATCAGGCTGATGCACTCAGGCAGAGCGGCATTCTGAGCGCTGAAGGTTCAAAAAGCCTGACGGACAGCGGGGAAGCTTCCGGTGGCAGAAAGATCAATATCAACACAGCCGGCGTCGAGGAACTGATGCTGATTCCCGGGATCGGCAGATCGAAAGCGGAGAAGATCATTGAATACAGGGAGGAGAACGGAAGGTTCGGATCTCCGGAGGAGATCACGAATGTAAACGGAATAGGCGATTCCATGTATGAGAAGATGAAAGACTGTATTACAGCAGAATAATATGGGTATGGTGTTTGCACGCAGCATAAGGAGCGGCGGCAAAGAGAGGAGAAATGAATGGCAACAAAGGTACTTGTGGTTGATGATGAGAAGATGATCGTAAAAGGTCTGCGTTTCAGTTTACTGCAGGATGGATACGAGGTGGATACCGCTTATGACGGAGCAGAGGCGCTCCAAAAAGCGAATGAGAACCAGTATGACATCATACTGCTCGATGTCATGCTCCCCAAGCACTCCGGACTTGAAGTGCTGCAGCAGATCAGGGAGTTTTCATCTGTACCGGTCATTATGCTCACGGCCAAAGGCGAGGACATGGATAAGATCCTCGGCCTGGACTACGGAGCAGATGACTATATTACTAAGCCCTTTAATATTCTTGAGGTCAAGGCAAGGATCAAAGCCATCATTCGCCGCGTTGCGGGAAGCAGAAGAGACAGAGGCGAAGAAGAGGAGAGAATCCTCGAGAACGGCGACCTGAAGATGGACTTTGACAATCGCAGAGTCAGTGTTGCCGGCAAGGAGATCAATCTCACCAGCAAAGAATTTGAGCTCCTGGAGCTTCTGGCGACACATCCCGGCAAAGTTTACAGCCGTTCCATGCTCCTTCAGACTGTGTGGGGTAAGGATTATCCCGGTGATGTGAGGACAGTGGATGTTCACATCAGAAGACTTCGTGAAAAAGTTGAGCCCAACGCTTCCGAGCCTGTATACGTGCAGACGAAATGGGGCGTAGGCTACTATTTCAGACAGAATGAGAGATAAGATCAGGGAGCTGATCCGGAAATTCTCAGTAGTCCGGAGCCTGAGAATGAGGCTGTTCATCATCATCTTCGTGGTTGGACTGGTGCCGTGCATGATCCTGCATTACGGAATCCTCACCAATTACGAGGCCAGGGCGGTCGAGGTCAGAACGGAAGAGGTGGAGACGCATCTGCGCGCGCTCGCCAACCATTTGATCAGCTACAATTACCTGACCGACCAGTCATCGGAACTGATCGGAGCGGAACTTGCCGAATTCTCAGCTCTCTACGACGGACGCATCCTGGTGATCAGTGATCATCTCAAAGTGATGAAGGATACTTACTCCATGTCGGACGGCAAGACGATCGTGTCGCCGGATGTGGTGAAATGTCTGCTGCAGGGGTATACGGGCAGTACCTCCAATTATGACCGGCGCGACGGATTCATTGAGATCGTGACGCCGATCGTGGAGACCAATTACACGGACAGCAGGTCAGATAACGAAGAGTCCTCAGTGGATGTCTCCGATGAGGAAGTGGTAAGAGGTGTCCTTCTTGCAAGTGTATCCACCGTCTCTATCAGAAACACACTGGGCATACTGAGCCGGAAGGCTATGCTCCTGGAAGTGATCCTGATACTGGCGGTGCTGCTCATTTCATTAGTTCTTTCCACTGTTCTGATGAAACCGTTCGAGAGGCTTTCCGGAGAGATCTCCGCCGTCAAGGCGGGGTATTCCACAGATCCCATAAAAGCGCCTGATTTCCTGGAGACCGAGCACATAGCGGATGCATTTAACCAGGTCCTGGCGCGCATGAATGCCTTGGATGAGTCGAGGCAGGAATTTGTTTCCAACGTATCCCATGAATTGAAAACGCCCATGACTTCCATGAAAGTCCTGGCAGACTCCCTTGTCTCGCAGGATAACGTACCTGTGGAGATGTACAGAGAGTTCATGATGGACATCAAGAATGAGGTGGACAGGGAGAACCAGATCATCACAGAGCTCCTGACGCTGGTCCGCATGGACCGCAAGGATTCCAAGCTGAACGTCAAAGAGACCAATGTCAACGAGATGGTCGAGATGATCCTGCGCAGGGTGAGGCCGATCGCCCAGAAGAGGGATATTGAGCTGACCATGGTCAGCATGAGAGAAGTATATGCGGAGATCGATGAAGTCAAGATGAATATGGTCATCACCAACCTTGTCGAGAATGCGGTCAAATACAACCGCGATCATGGCAAAGTCAGAGTGACCATCAACGCGGACCCCTACAACTTCTATGTGAGCGTCGAAGACACGGGAGTCGGCATACCGCAGGATTCGCTTGATAAGATCTACGAGCGCTTTTACCGCGTCGATAAGTCCAGGTCCAGGGAAGTCGGCGGGACCGGTCTGGGTCTTTCCATCACCAAGGCTATCGTTCTGCAGCACCACGGTGCCATCGATGTGCAGAGTATCCTGGGGGAGGGGACCAAGTTTACGGTTACCGTACCGCTCACCTATGTCTCTTACCCCGCGGAGATCCGCAGGCGCAGAGAGAGGATGAACCGGAACACAGCAGCGCGAAGAAAGAGAAGGAACAGCGTTCATCAGGCGCCGCCGGCAGTACCGGCAAAGAGCGCGGCTCAAAAGAGCACAGCCGCGGCTAAGAGCAGCACTGCTAAGAAAACCTCATCGGGTGCCGGCAGCGGCAGGAGTGCGTCACAGTCAGCGAAGAGCGGCACGAACAGGAGCAGCTCGCAGTCAGCGAAGACCGGCAAGAGCAGTTCCGGAAAGAGTGCTTCCGCAAAGAGCAGTTCCGGAAAGAGTACGTCATCGTCTGCAAAGACGAAGAGCGGAAATGCACAGGCAGCACCGAAAAAGAATAAAAAATCCGGGACGGCCGCGAAAAAACAGACCGATTCCGGAGAAGTATCAAAGGTATGAGATTTAAACTAAGAACAGGGGTTTTTCTGGCATTACTGACAGCGACCCTCTTGATCACAGGCTGCGGCGGTCCCAAAACGGACAAGAGCGGAATCCGTATCTACTATCTCAACAGAACGGACCATGCCCTTTCGGAGCAGAAATACAAGCCCAAGGCCGACGACAGGGAGCCCATCATCGAGGAACTGACCGCAAGGCTCTGCATTCAGCCCAAAGAGACCGCGCTCAGGGCCCCGGTCACGGATTTCAGGCTTCTCTCCAGTGAGACCAGAGGGAGTATAGTGACTCTGAATTTTTCAGAGGAATACTACGACATGGATGCAGTGGAAGAAGTCCTGACCAGAACGGCGATCGTGAACACGATGTGCAGTTTTTCGGAGATCGACGGCGTCTTCTTTACGGTGGAAGGGGAGACTTTTCATGATGCAGACGGCGCGGAACCGGGCATCATGAAACCGGACCAGTTCATTTACAATTCCTACACTGAAATGCGCAATTACGAGAGAGTAAGACTCCATCTCTATTTTGCCGACGAAACCGGCGATAAGCTGGTGGACGCGTACAGAACGGTGGTCTACAACAGCAATATGCCCTTGGAGAGAATCGTGCTCGAGCAGGTGATCCGCGGCCCCAACGGCAATTTCGCATTTCCGACGGTGAATCCGGATACGAAAGTGATCAACGTCACAGTCAGGGACCGGATCTGCTACGCCAACCTCAGCAAGGAATTTCTGAGCGTGTCGGGTGATGTGTCTGCTCAGACGGCGCTGTATTCCATCGTCAATTCCCTCTGCGAACTGCCGTCGATCGACGCTGTACAGTTTTCCGTCGACGGACAGCCGGACAAAATCTTTATGGACACCATCTCATTGTCGGGGAGCTTTTCCATGAACCCCGACCTTGTGGAAGGGTCCTCCGAGGAATAAGAGGAGACAAGTCAAAACAGCATATGCCATATTCAGCGGCTTTCGGACAAGTGCGGTGAGCGCCTGATCCGGAGGTCGCTTTTTTAGACGGTCTTTTTGGGCTTTTTGGACGGATCCGTTTCAGCGCTTGCAATTCCGGGACTCCTGCTTTACATTATCTTTATCCGGACTGTTCAGTCCGAACCGTGCCGATTCCGGCCGGAGATCTCCAACTGATCACATTAAAACTTATAGAGAAGGAGTAAAGAATTGCGAAGACCCGTTTGCAGTTTTGCCGTCGTGTTTGCCGCTGTTATGTGGCTGGTCATCACTCTTGATCCCGCCCGGGACTGCCCTGACCCTAGGACCGAAGGCCGGTATGTGACGGTCACGGGAAGGGTCGAATGGATAGAACATGCCCTGAAGAATGCGGATTATTCTGATCAGGGCAGTGAAGGGGAATATCTGAAAGTATCATTGGGGAAAGTCCGAATAGAGGCGGGCATACCTGAGGAATACTCTTTTCCCATGTACGGAGATGACAAGGTGCTTTGTGAGATTCAGGAAGACCTGCCGGAACAGGAAGCAGCGGCCGGGATCGGCGCTGTCGTGAGGGTCCGGGGAAAACTGAGAAACTTTCGCAGTCCTTCGAATGACGGAGGGTTCGACGCATATACGTACTATACGCTGATCAGCGGATACAGGTTCTCGCTCGGCAGTGCACACATACTGGAGTATACCGATCCGGACGGTCCCCTTAAGACACGGATCTGCAAGGCCCGGAACTTCTTTTCTTCACAGCTGGACCGGATCTATGAAAATAAAGAAGATGACTTCGGCAGGGCCTGCGCATCCGTCATGAAAGCAATTCTCCTCGGACAGTCGTCGCTTGCGGATCCGGAGATCAAGGAGCGCTTCAGGGATGCCGGCATCGTACACATCATATGCGTATCCGGACTCCATATCTCCATGATCGGCACGGTCGTTCTGCGCATTCTCAGAAAGACCGGACTCCCGCTTCCTGTCTCTTCGGCAGCAGCTTTTGCAGTGATCCTGGTTTACAGTATCATGACCGGCCTGCAGATGTCCTGTCTGCGTGCACTGATCATGTTTGGCATGCAGATCACAGCCGGGATGATCGGGCGGACCTATGACTCGCTCACAGCCATGTCTGTCGCGGCGATGCTGCTTCTCATCGAATGTCCTTTCTATCTTCTCCACAGCGGATTTCTATTCTCTTTCGGCGCAGTGATCGCCGCAGGTGCTGTGATGCCCCTTCTTCCGCGGCTGCTAAAGCCCATGGCAATCGCTTCCGTCACACTGCCCGTCCAGCTGACTTTTTACTTCACATTTCCGCTCTTTTCTCCGGTCCTCAACATATTGGTGATCTTATGGATGCCCATGGTCATGGCGGGAGGACTGATCTCGGTATTGCTGTCTTCTCTTTCCGTCCTGGTCACGAACGTGAGCGGGGGAGCTGCGGGACCGGCAGCGGGGATCCTTTACCGGGGAGCCGTTCTTTCGGGGGAGATCCCTTACCGGATCCTGTGGCTGTATGACCGGCTGTGTGCCTTTGCGGAGAGGATCCCTTTCTCTGTGCTGATCCCGGGAAAGCCGCCGGCATTTGTGATCCCGCTCTATTATGTCGGACTTGTGGGCGCGCTATGGATCATTTCCGGGACCCGGATCGGACGGGTAAAAAGAGCACTGGCCGGGGGCGCGGTCTATGCACTTGTGCTCTGTCTGATCCTGTGCTTTCGCTTCAGGCCGCCTTTTACCTTATATCTTCTGGATGTGGGACAGGGCGACGGTTTATGCATTCTCACCGGTGATGAAGGAGGCAGAAAAGCGATACTGGTGGATGGCGGAAGCTCATCGAAAAGCCGGCTTGCGGACCGGGTGGAGCTGCCTTTCCTGAAGTATCACGGCATTTCCGTCGTGGACTTTTGCATAGTCACGCATGACGATACCGATCACTGCAGCGGCGTTCTGGAACTGATGAAGAAGTGCCAAGAGCCCGGCGGGATCAGGATCCGGAATATTGCGCTGCCTTCCGTGGAGGATCGGTGCAAAGGGGAGACCTATCGAAAGATCGAGGATCTGGCCGGCAAATGCGGGATCCCGGTCACATATCTTCACAGAGGCATGATACTTGAGAGCGGGAAACTGCGGATCAGATGCCTTCACCCGTCGGAACGCGCGCAGTACGATGATGCGAATGAGTATTCGACTGTGTTATCAGTGGAGTACGGGACGTTCTCGGCACTGCTCACAGGCGATCTCGAAGGTGAGGGGGAAAGCGACCTGATCAGGAATCTGGGAGACAGGCAGATCCGTGCGGACGTATTGAAGGTCGCGCACCACGGGAGCAGGACTGCCACGACGAGCCGCTTTCTCAGAAAAGTACACTTTGACGCGGCACTCATTTCCTGCGGCGTCCTGAACCGCTACGGGCATCCGGATCCGGGCACGGTCAGAAGGCTCAGGAATGCGGGCGCAGTCATCTATGACACCAGAGAGGACGGCCAGATCACGATCACTACCGACGGCTGCGGGACATATTCCATTCGCACATTTTATTGACAAATCAGTATGAATGTCATTCAATGGATTAATGAGATGAACAAAAGGTGGGAATCATGGCTGCCAAATCGGTGAAGGAGGATTTTGCCTCCAGACAGAAACAACTCAATGACCAGATCAAAAGCGGGGACTTCAGAAGGGTCTACCTTCTCGGGGGAGAGCAGGCATATCTGCGCCTTCAGAACAGGGACAAGCTCGTGAGGGCGCTCCTGGGCGACGGGGATGCCATGAATCTCTCGAAGTATCACGGCAGCGGCGTGACGGCGCGCGAGATCATTGACATGGCACAGACCCTGCCTTTTTTTGCCGACCGCCGGGTGATCGTCCTGGAGAACACGGGCCTGATGAATCCCAAGTCTGTGACGAGATCCTCCGCAGGCGGGAAAACGCAGGGCGCCGTGGCCGAGGAATCGGAGAAGATCGCGGGTTTTATCCCGGAAATACCGGACACGACTTCCGTCATCTTTGTAGAGGAGAGTGTCGATAAGAGAGGAAAGCTTTATAAAGCGGTCGCAAAGAGCAAAAAGGACGGGCTGGGCGAGATCCTGGAGTGTACGACACCGGACGAAGCGGATCTTCGTTCCTGGGCGGCAGGGATCTTCAGGAAATCCGGGCTTTCCGTCTCGGGAAAGACGCTGGCGCTGTTTTTGGACTACACCGGTGAGGATATGCAGAATATAGCGGGAGAGGCGGAAAAGCTCTGCTGCTATTGTCTTATGAAAAAAGAGATCAAAGAGCAGGACGTGAGGGACGTCTGCAGCCCGAGGATCAGGGACAGGATCTTTGAGATGACCCAGGCAATCGCACTAAGGGACCGCAATAAGGCGCTCGGGATCTATATGGATCTCTGTTCCCTCAGGACGGCGCCGCAAGTGATCCTGAGCCTTATGAGAAGGCAGTTCGGGCAGCTCATGAAGATCAGGGAGCTGAGCGGGAAAATGCCGGACAGTGAGATCGCCAGACAGGTGGGCGTGCCGCCCTTCGTTGTCACCAAAAGGCTCAAACCGGCCATGAAAATGTTCACTCAGGAAGAACTGATGGAAGCGTTGGAAGAATGCATAGCCGCAGACGGCGATTCCAAGAGCGGAAAGATCGATGCCGCGATCGCGGCGGAGATGATCATAGTAAAGCATTCGGAGCGATAGAGGGTGTATATGAGTGATTTTTCGCGCAGACTTCTCGTCTGGTACGGTGACCACCGAAGAATCCTTCCGTGGAGAGAGGATCCTTCGCCATATCATGTATGGCTGTCCGAGATCATGCTGCAGCAGACGAGAGTGGAGGCGGTGATCCGATATTATGAACGTTTTCTGAAAACCCTCCCCAATGTGGAGGCGCTTGCGGAGGCGGACGAGGATACCTGCCTGAAGTTATGGGAAGGGCTGGGGTATTACAGCCGCGTGCGGAATCTGCATCGGGCTTCGGCCCAGGTCATGGACAGGTTCGGCGGAGAGATTCCGTCGGATCCGGTCCGGCTCAGAACACTGCCGGGGATCGGCGCTTACACAGCGGCGGCCATATCCTCCATCGCTTTCGGAAGACGTGTTCCCGCAGTGGACGGAAATCTGCTCCGGATCTTCTCGAGACTGAGGATGTACGAAGAGAACATCAGGACGCCGGAAGCGCTCAGGGCTGCGACGGCTTTTTTTGAGGATATGATGCCGCAAGAGCAGACGGACGGAAACGGGGACAATCTCTGCGGCAATTTCAACCAGGCTTTGATGGATCTGGGGGCTATGGTCTGTCTTCCCAATGCGAAACCCAAATGTGATGAATGTCCTTTATCGGCAGTATGCAAAGCCCACTGCATGAGGCCGGGAAGTGAAGAAGCACTTCCTGTCATGCCGGCGCGCAGGGAGAAGAAGACAGAAAAGCTGACGGTGTTCCTGATCCGGAGCGGTGAACGGACGGCGGTCGCAAAGCGCCCGTCCCGAGGTCTTCTCGCAGGACTGTATGAGTTTCCCAACGCCCGTGGTCACCTGGACGCCGAAGAGGCCATAGTCTGGCTCAGGGAACACGATGTGGAGCCTCTCAGGATCACACAGCTGTGCGAAGCGGAGCATGTCTTTACGCATAAGATCTGGAAAATGAAGGGGTATGAGGTGAAGACCGATCCCTTCTCAGACGGGCAGATCCCGTTTATCATGGCGTACAAGTCACAGATCACCGGGCAATACTGCATCCCGTCCGCTTTCGGCGCATACCTGAAGGTGCTGGGCACTTGACCGGCAGACTTTTTTTGGTATATCAGTCTGATTATGGTATAATAATATGCCGGTATCAGCTTGAGGAAGGAAAACTTAATGAATAATACATCTTCGAATAAATTATTATCGATCGCCGTTCCCTGTTATAATTCTCAGGACTACATGGAGAAATGCGTGAAGTCCCTGTTAGTGGGCGGGGATGAGGTGGAGATCCTGATCGTAAATGACGGTTCCGCTGACAGAACGCCTGAGATCGCAGACATGCTTCAGGACAAGTATCCGGGAATCGTGAAGGCCATCCATCAGCCCAACAAAGGGCATGGCGGCGCCGTCAACACGGGACTTGAGAATGCGACGGGACTGTATTTTAAGGTCGTTGACAGTGACGACAAGGTAAAGGCGAGCGCTTTTAAGAGTATTCTCGACACGCTCCGCAAGTTCAGGGATGCTGCGGACGACGAGACGATCGATCTGCTCATCAGCAATTTTGTTTATGACAAGGAAGGGGCATCCCGCCGCAAAGTCATGCAGTACCGCAAGACGCTTCCGCAGAACCGGATCTTCTCCTGGGATGAGACGAAGCGGTTCAAGAAGGGCGAGTACATCCTTATGCACTCGGTCATCTACAGGACAAAGCTCCTCAAGGAATGCGGACTGAAACTGCCGGAGCACTGTTTTTACGTAGACAACATCTACGTCTTTAATCCCATGCCCTATATAAAGAACATGTATTACCTGGACGTCAATTTCTATTACTATTTCATCGGAAGAGACGACCAGTCCGTCAATCAGGAGGTCATGACAAGGCGCCTGGACCAGCAGGCCAAGGTGAACAAGATCATGATCGATTACTTCTCCGAACACGTAAAAGCCGGCAAAATAGAGTGGAAGAGCCAGCTGTACAAGTACATGTACAATTATCTGGAGATCATCACGACGATCACGTCTGTTCTGGCCATCTGCTCAGGTGAGGAGGACAAGCTGGCCATCAAAGACGAAGTATGGGAATATCTTGCGGAGAAGGATCCCGAGTTGTACAAGAAGATGAAAAAAGGGATCTTCGGAACTGCGATCCATCTTCCGGGACCGGGCGGCAAGGCTGTTGTCAAAGCCGGCTACACCATTGCACATAAGGTCTTCGGGTTTAACTGATATAAGCCGCCGGCAATAATCAAGGCGGCAGGGAGTGTTTTATGCATAAAAAAGAATTGAGGGGCTGGCTCAAGCATATAGACTTCATCGTTTTGGATGTCATGATGCTGCAGCTCTGCTTTGTTCTGAGTTATTGGATCTGGATGGGGTTTGAGAACCCCTATTCGGTCTATCTGTACAGATATCAGGCCATTCTCCTGACACTCTGCCAGCTTCTGGTTGTACTGTTCACGAACAGCTACAAGAATATCCTGCGAAGATCATGGATCGAGGAGTTCATGGCCGTCTTCCGGTTCGAGGTCAGCTTCATGCTCCTCGACATCGTATACCTGTTCATGGTGCACCAGATCAACCTGATCTCCCGAATGTTCACGGGTATCATGGCGGTCATGTACCTGTTCGGATCCTTCATCATAAGGCTTCTCAACAAGAAGCGTATTTTCCACTATGCAAGGACCAAGGAGGGCAGAAAAGCCCTGTGCGTCATGACTTCCGCATCACTTGCGGAGGAAGTGGTCAAAAATCTGATCGACAACAGCTTTCAGGATTACAGGGTCACCGGGGTCTATCTGATGGACAAGGAGTGGAACGGAGAGAAGATCTGCGGCACCCCCGCTTTCGGCAGCGAGACGGATATTGTCAATCAGATCCGAACGGACTGGGTCGACGAGATACTGGTCTACCAGCCGGACAATATGCCTTACCCCATGGAAATGATCGATGCGTTCATGGACATGGGCATCACAGTGCACTACTGTCTGGAAGCCCTGAACGCCCACTCGGACGGCATGCAGGAGGTCTCCAAGGTCGGATCCTACAGAGTATTGACCAACAGTCTCAAGATCGTCTCGACCAAACAGATCGTCTATAAGAGGATCATGGATATCATCGGCGGCATCATCGGATGTCTGTTCACGGCGATCATCTTTATCTTTATAGCGCCGGCCATCTATATCCAGTCGCCGGGGCCTATATTTTTCAAGCAAAAGAGGATCGGGCAGAACGGCAAGCAGTTTTACATGTACAAATTCAGAAGTATGTACATGGATGCCGAAGAGCGCAAGAAGGCGCTGATGGAGCAGAATAAGATCTCTGACGGCATGATGTTCAAGATGGACGACGACCCGCGCATCATCGGCTCCGAGAAAAAGGACAGGAAGGGAAGGCCCGCGGGAATCGGCAACTTTATCAGAAGGACATCGCTTGACGAATTCCCTCAGTTTTTCAACGTACTCAAAGGAGAGATGTCGCTGGTGGGCACAAGACCTCCGACGCTGGACGAGTGGGAGAAATATGATCTTCACCACAGAGTCCGCATGAGCATAAAGCCCGGCATCACAGGACTTTGGCAGATCAGCGGCCGAAGCGATATCACAGACTTTGAGGAAGTTGTGCGCCTGGACAGGGAGTATATTCAGAACTGGAGTATATGGCTGGATCTGAAGATCCTGTTCAAGACCGTCGGCGTCGTGCTAAGGCACGAAGGCGCGGAGTGATCGGAGAGCATAAGACTCGGGGAGAACACAATTCATGGGACAGATCAAAGTTACAAAAGCACCGATCGAAGGATTGTATATTATTGAGCCGACCAAACACGGGGACAGCCGGGGATATTTTGTTGAGACATACAACCTGAGGGATATGCAGGAGTACGGTCTGGATATGGTCTTTGTGCAGGACAACCAGAGCATGTCGCTCAAGGGCGTCCTCAGAGGACTTCATTTTCAGATCGATCATCCGCAGGGCAAGCTGGTCAGAGTGATCCGCGGAGAAGTATTCGACGTAGCTGTCGACCTCAGGAAAGGCAGTCCGACTTACGGTCAGTGGTTCGGCGATATTTTGTCGGAAGAGAACGGCAGACAGATGTATATATCGGAAGGGTTCGCACACGGATTCCTGGTCCTGAGCGACGAAGCCGAATTCTGCTATAAAGTGACGGATTTCTATCATCCCGGAGACGAAGGCGGGATCGCATGGAATGATCCGGGGATCGGAATCAAATGGCCCGGCATCGAGGGAGAATACGCGGGAAGTGCCGATCCGGGCACATACCGGATGAAGGACGGATCGAAGCTCATAATGAGCGATCGCGACAAGGCATGGAAGTGTCTTGCTGATTCGGACCTCAAGTGACCTGTCCGAAGATGCGGACGTGAGAATAAAGGATGGATACGCGATGAAGGGATTGATCCGTTTTATCTTTCATTTCATTATATTGGTTCTTGTGATCGGCACTGCGGTCCGCTGGATGGTCGGCCGCTCCTACAGCGATCCGGAAGTGCACTATTTCCATATTGAGGAAAAGAGTGCGGCGGGAGATCAGAACAGCGGTACGGAAGCGCTGCGCTTTGCCGTCTTGTCCGATCTTTACAACTATGTATTCGAGGGCGGCAACGGCGTGATCTCGGACAGGATCGCCAATACTTCACCGGATGCCATATTGATCTGCGGCAACATGATCCGCTCCGATGCGGAAGACACCATGGTCGTGGAGAATCTCATCAAGAGTCTCTCCCAGATCGCACCGGTCTATTATGCTTACGGCGACCAGGAGCGCGGTTATGTGAGAAGACACAGCGAAGGCACGGCAGAGGATCCGCTGCGGGCAGCCATTGAAAAATCCGGCGGCATCGTTTTGGACGAAGAGTTCAAAGATGCCGTGATCTACGGCGTACCGGTCAGGATCGGTGCGGTGGCGGACAAGGCATATGAACTCACAAATCTTCGCGGTGATGTGAAGAAAAAACATGAGAGCACTTATAAGTTCCTGAGCGCCTTTCAGGAAACGGGCGATCTGAGGATCCTTATGTCCAATGATCCCGCCAATTTCATTTTCGGCGACGCCTGTGAGAAATGGGGCGTGGATATTCTGCTCTGCGGGCATATCCTCGGAGGACGCGCGGTACTGCCTTATTACGGCGGAGTATTCGGAAATGCGCAGGGATATTTCCCGGAATATGTGCACGGTCTGTATGACAAGGGAAATGCGGCTATGCTGATCACGAGCGGACTGAGCGCTCCGAAGGAGCTGATCCCGCGTTTCAACAATCCGCCTGAGATCGCGATCCTGGATATTGAGGGACTTGATAGAGCGGCAGCCAAACAAACCGAAAATAAACAAACTGAAGAAAAACAAAGCGAAGAAAAACAAGAACAGGAATAATAAAACAAGCGCGGCTGAGGGAGTTAGACCTCAGCCGCGCTGCCTTTATGGAGAACGAATGCAGATGCATTCTGTTCGGCGATAATATGGATATAGTAATAAAATAGCACCCTATTCTTAACTAGAGTTTAAATGTTAAAAAAAGATGAAAAAAGAAGTGAGTGAGAATGAGCGATCTGTATATTCTCGACAGTTACCGTTTTGTGTATAATGTGTCTGTGATCAAGGAAAATCAGGACCAGTCTGAGAGATACGTGGCAGAGGAGGCAGAAAATGCGTGAGGATTATGAAAAAGCGAAGCGGTCGGGAGAATGGCAATACCGAAAATCGGTGCTGTCGGGTGAGTATCCTTATCTTCCCGCCCTCAATTCCATGGTTAAGGATATAGATAAGTATGCGGAGAGAGAGCTGGGCGTCAAAGAGATCCCGCTTCATATGATCGCAGGAACAAGGACTGTGGGGAGACAGAGCGCATTTGCTTCGAACTTTATGCCGCTTTTGGACAGCGGATCGGAGTTTGCCGCCAAGTGGGCGTCTTTATATGATTCCGCTTTGAATGAGGGAATCAGGGAGCCGATCAAAGCGTATGAATTCATGAATAAATTCTATGTGGAAGAAGGAAACAAGAGAGTCTCCGTCTCGAAATGCATAGGAGCCGTCTCTGTTCCGGGCACAGTGATCCGCATTCTGCCCCCCAGGACTGAGGAACTGACCTCGAAGATCTATTATGAATATATCGACTTCTACAATGTCACCGGCCTGTTTGAGATCACATTCTCTAAGAAGGGCAGCTATGAGAAGCTGGCAGATCTCTACGGACAGGATCTGGAAACCGTATGGCCGGATGAAAAGATCGAGTCGCTCCGGGCAGCTTTCATCATATTCTCCAAACGATATACGGCCAAGAGCGGTTCCAAGCTTTCGATCACCCCGGGAGATGCTTTTTTGCTGTATCTGGAGGTCTATGGAACGGACAGTCTGTTTCATGATTCCGAGAATGCGATCGACCACAAGATCACAAAGCTTTGGAATGAATTTATCACGAATATGAATCCCGACAGGATCGAACTGATCCGGAATCCCGAGGAGGTCGGCAAGGGAAACGGCGTCAAAACACTGATGAAACTGAACAGTGCATATATGATCAAACCCATCCGCGCCGCTTTTCTGTTCGATCGCGATGAGGCCGAATCCAGCTGGATCTACGGCCATGAGCTCGGTGCCAACCAGATGGTGGAGAAATTTGAAGGTGCGGTGGAAGCATTCAAATTTGAAAACTGCAGATCTTCCGCGGAACTGGAAGCTGCTTTCGAAGCCTGCAGTGCTGACGAGGAGGACATTGTTTTCGCGACGTCTCCTTCCATGATGGAGGATTGTCTGAAGGCGGCGATCAAATTCCCTAAGCTCAGGATCATGAACTGTTCGGTGAATTTGTCTCTCAATGCCGTGCCTACCTATTATCCGAGAATGTACGAGGCCAAATTCCTGATGGGCTGTCTCGCTGCGTCGCTTTCCGAAAACCATATGATCGGCTACAGGGGAGATTATCCGATCTACGGAAGTATTGCCAACATCAACGCGTTCGCGCTGGGGGCGGCGTGGTTCGATCCCTATGCCAAGGTCAAACTCGTGTGGGCGTCCAAGAAGAATACAGATTGGGAAAAGGAGCTGCTGGCGAGCGGGTGCAGCATCATTTCGGGGATCGACATGATCAAACCCAAGGATCCGTCGAGAAAATACGGATTGTATAAGGTCATGGAAGCCGGAACGGCCAGAGAAGACGGGAGCATCAGAGAGGAGCAGGAGATCATCAATCTCGCGGCGGCCGTCTACCAGTGGGGCGCCTACTATGAGCAGATCATACGCAAATTGATCGACGGATCTCTGGATGCGCGAAAAGCAGGCGCTAAAGGAAAAGCTGTCAATTACTGGTGGGGCATGTCAGCCGGTGTGGTCGACATTATTTTATCCAATGATCTTCCCTACACGTCGCGCAAAGCAGTCATGGCTATGCGCCGGCTGATCATCAATCAGTCGACCAGACCCTTCGAAGGAGAGATCCACACACAGAAGGGTGTCCTTAAAGGACCTGATACGCCGTCCCTCACCGACAGAGAGATCATCGAGATGGACTGGCTGTGCGACAACGTGATCGGGGAGATCCCCAAGCTGTCGGAGCTGGATGAACAGATCAAGAAAACCGTTAAAGTATCGGGGGTAAAGGAGATAAACAGGTGAAGATCCTGATCATTGCAGACGAAGAATCTAAATCGCTGTGGGATTATTTCAGGCCTGAAAAACTCAGGGGAGTGGACCTGATCATCTCCTGCGGGGACCTCAGTCCGGACTACCTTCAGTTCCTTGTCACGTTCGGGAACTGTCCTCTCCTGTATGTGAGGGGAAATCATGATGCCGTATATGACAGAAATCCCCCGGACGGCTGCATCAGCATCGAGGGGATGATCTACAATCACGAAGGCCTGAGGATCGCGGGACTGGGCGGATCCATGCGGTATAAAGACGGTCCCGATATGTTTACGGAAAAAGAAATGGCTTCTAAGGCCGCAAAGCTCCTGAGGAAAGTGCGCTTCACAAACGGGATCGATATACTGGTGACACATGCGCCTGCAGCGGGATACGGAGACCTGGAGGATCTTCCGCACAGGGGATTTGAGAGTTTTGACCGCATTATGTCGGAATATAAGCCGCTTTTTATGGTACACGGGCATGTGCACAAGAGTTACGGCACGGGTTTCGAGAGGACGCTGAAGCATCCGTCCGGGACGATGATCATCAATGCGTATGAAACTTATATGCTGGAAGTGCCCGAAAGCAGTTATCCGCAGTTCGGGCATACAGGAGCAGCTATGTATGACCTTATGTGTTCGATGAGTGCAAAACACAGAAAGTTCAGTTATAATCCAATATGATGACAATGCGGAATACTCCCTTGGGAGTTTTGGAAAGAACTGTTAGTAGTTGAGAGGAAAGAAGAATGATCAGTACGGGAATCAGAAAGGCAATTGTAAGAGGTACTGCGGCGGGTCTCATCGCAGTCATTATGGCGTCAGCCGCTGTCGGCTGCGGCCAGAAAGAGGAACCTGCAGCGCAGACGCCGGTTCAGGAGGAGAGCGCCGCAGAGGAGACGAAGGAAGAAGAGCCGGTAGATCCTGAGCAGGTCAATGAAGAGGCCATGGAGGCGATCAAGGAAGAAGAAGCGGGCAAGGAGCAGGAAAAAGCTGCTGAGGAAGCTGCCGAGGGCCAGAAGGAAGCTGACAAAGAGAAGGCTGAAGAGGAAAAGGCTCAGGAGGAGAAGCAGGAACCTGCCGTGATCGAAAAGCCTGAGCCGTCCCAGGAAGAACAGGCGGAGCAGGAAGTAGACCAGGCAGAAGAGGACGAGAAGAAAAAGGACAAGTCCGAGGACGAAGCTTCCGGGAAAAAGGCATCCAAGGGAAATCTGGATATGCTGGACGGCGCCATGACTTTTGACAAGATGGAGTTGGCGTTCCCGATCGAACTTGACTCCATGTCTCTGGGCAGCTGGAAACTGGAATACGAAAACGTGGGCGACCCTTCATCGAAGGTATTGGCACCCAGTGAGGTCGTCACGGCAAGTATGACGTGCGATAAATATGCCGCTGAGGATGTGAAGGTGACGGCGGAATTCGGCAATTATTCGGACGAATCCGTGAACCTGACTGATCTGCCGATGACGGGCATCTACATTGAGAAGGGAAAAGGCAAGGACGGCAAGGAGCCCGTGCTCCCTGAAGTCGAGCTCCCCGGCGGCCTCACATGGGGCAGCACAGAGTCGGAGATCCGCGATCTGTTCGGAGAGGCGAGCTTCTCCGGCACCTTCGAAAGAGACTTCGACTTCATGTACGAAAACGGCAGTTATTATCTGGAACTCGCCGGAATGGACGACGGGGGACTTGATTATATGGTCTATAGTATGGAATAATAGGAATGACCTTAAATCTGACAGGAAGGCGTTTCCGACCTGAAAGAGCGGACAATCTATGAGATGAACGGCAAAGCAGCATTCTCTGAAGGTGCGCGCAAATTTGTGCGGACTGTATGCACTTGCCTCATGATTTTATGAAACCGGCTCTTTCACCATCAGGTGAAAGAGCCTTTTTACTTGCGAGGTTTGCAAAATGATCAAAATTGCGGTTTACGGCAAGGGGGGCATCGGAAAATCCACAATGACTTCCAATCTTGCGGCAGCTTTCGCCTATATGGGCAAAAGAGTGATACAGATCGGGTGTGATCCCAAGGCGGATTCCACCATCAACCTGCTTGGAGGGGAGCCCCTTCAGCCTGTGATGGACTATCTGCGGGAGAACGATGAGGACCCGGAATCCATCGATGAGATCGCCCGGGAGGGATACGGCGGGATCCTGTGCATAGAGACCGGGGGACCGACACCGGGACTGGGATGCGCCGGCAGAGGGATCATTGCGACTTTCCGCATTCTGGAGGACCTGAGGCTGTTTGAAACTTATAAGCCCGATGTAGTTCTCTACGATGTGCTGGGCGACGTGGTCTGCGGCGGATTTGCGGCGCCGATCCGGGAAGGATATGCGCAGAAAGTCCTCATCGTCACGTCCGGAGAGAAGATGGCGCTCTATGCAGCCGGCAATATCTGCTCCGCTGTCAGGAATTTCGAGGACAGAAGCTATGCAAGTGTGGCCGGGATCATCCTGAACAGCAGAAATGTCGAGGGTGAAAGCCGCAAAGTTGAGGAATTTGCAGCCGGCAGAGGGCTTCCGATCATAGCCAGAATACCCAGAAGCGACGACATCATCCGATTCGAGGATGAGGGAAAGACCGTCATTGAGGGAGATCCCGAACTGGAAGTCAGCAAGTGCTTTCTTGAGCTCGCCCGGAAGCTGCTGGAACAGGAGACGAAAGAGAGACAGATCTGAGATCGGATGCAGAAAAATCTGAAATAAAAACAGGAATAATACAGGAAATATGCAGATTATGAACAGAGCAGTCAGTTTTACAGTCAGAGAATTATGGGAACGGGGAAAAAACGAGATCCCGCCCGAGCTCATCTCTTCGACGCATCTTATATACAGTTCACCGGCTACGCTGGCCTTCAATTCACCGGGTGCGGAAGGATTCGGTGTCAAGCGGGCGGGCTTGTCCGTCCCCGGGTCCGTCATGCTCATTGTATCTCCCGGATGCTGCGGCCGGAACACGTCGGCGATCAGCTCGATGAAAGGGTATGAAAACCGGTTCTTTTATCTGACCATGGATGAGACGGATCTGGTTACGGGAAGACATCTTCGGAGGATCCCGCAGGCGGTCCTCACACTGGCCTCGGAACTGGAGGTAAAACCTTCTGTCATAATGATCTGCATCACATGCGTGGATGCGCTTCTGGGGACCGATATGGAGCGCGTATGCCGCAAAGCGGAAGCCCTCTTAACAGATGCGGGCCTGCAGATCCGGGTCCGCCCCTCCTACATGTACGCACTCACAAGAGAAGGCAGAAAGCCGCCCATGGTGCATGTGAGGCAGTCGATCTATTCCCTGCTCGAACCTGTCGCCAAAAAGGCGGACAGCGTCAATATCATGGGATATTTTGCCCCTTTGGACAGTTCCTGCGAGCTGCGGGACCTTCTGCGGAGCATAGGCGTAAAGAAGATCAGAGAAGTCTCCTCCTGCGAGGACTACCGGGACTTTCTGCAGATGGCGGAAGCCAACTTCAACCTGATCCTGAATCCGGAGGCAAGACCTGCCGCGCAGGATCTTGAGGAGAAGCTGGGCACAGCGTCCATTGAGCTCACAAGGCTCTACCAGATCGACAGGATCGCGGCGCAGTACGATGCTCTGGGAGCCGCGCTGGGCGTGCGCTTTTCTTACGACACTTATATGGACAAAGCCAAGGAGAGCATGAAGCGTTTCCGCGCCGCTTATCCGGATACGGAGTTCAGCGTCGGCGAGGCGCTCAATGCGGACCCCTTCGAGCTGGCATTGGCTCTTGTGCGGTACGGGTTCACCGTCAGGGAGATCTTCGGCACGGTGACCAAGGATTCTTACCGCTATCTGCGCCATCTGGCAGTACTCAGTCCCGAGACACGGGTCTATTCGAATCTCTCTCCGTCCATGCTCCTGTACAGAGGGAATGAAGATGGGAAAGAGGATCGCCGGGAGGGTCAAAAGCGTCATATATCGATCGGCCGCGATGCCGGCTGGTATCATCCGAACGATCCGTGTCTGCAGTGGGTACAGGACATCCAGCCTTTCGGCTTTATGGGGGTGAGCCGCTTTTTTGACGCGCTCACGGAGACAGCCAGGGGAGAAAGAAAAGACCTGTTCGCGTCCGTCATCAGACTCGGAGAGGACATGACCCCTAAGACGATCCCGGAAGCGCCCAAAGGCATGAAGTCTTCCGACGTGCGCCCGCCCAAAGGCTACCGGAAAGTCCTTACCCCCTTCGCACCCGACCAGTCGGGTGCCGTATCCGTCCTCTATGAACTGGGCGGCATCACGGTGATCTGCGACGCAGGCGGCTGTACGGGCAATATTTGCGGGTTTGACGAGCCGCGCTGGTTCGGTGCCAGAAGTGCTGTCCTGAGCGCGGGACTAAGGGATATGGATGCGATCCTGGGCCGGGATGAGCGTCTTGTGCAGAAGCTGGCGGATACGGCTGCATTTCTCAAAGGCGCAGAAGGAGAAAAGGCGCCGCAGTTTACTGCGATCATAGGAACGCCGGTGCCTGCGGTCATAGGAACGGATTTCAAGGCACTGGAGCGGATGGCCGAGAAGAGAACGGGCCTTGTGAGTCTCGGGATCCCCTGTGACGGAATGGAATTTTATGACAAAGGGGCACAGGATACATATCTGGCCCTGCTCGCCAAGTTCGCAGGCCATACAGTGCAGGGCGAAAAAGGCGGGATTGGGATCCTGGGCGCCCAGTACATGGACCTGAGCGGCATTGCCGAACCCGAAGATCTCAGAGATCAGGTCGAATCCGACACAGGCTGCAAGGCCCTGCTTTTCGGGAGCGGCAAGGACGGGATCGAGGCTTTCTGCAGCGCAGGATCCGTGCGCGAGAACATCGTGGTCACCGTATCGGGCTATGAGGCGGCTTTGTATCTCAGGAACAAATACGCAGTCCCGTTCCGCTGCGGCAATCCCCTGATCGCCCGCAAGATCAGAGAGAAGTTCGGGGACGGGCAGATGAAAGGACAAAAAGTGCTGGTCATTCACGAACAGATCACGGGGAATACCTGCAGGGATGTGCTCAGAGAATGCGGCGCCTCACTGGTCCGCACGGCGTCCTGGTTCATGATGAAGGAGGCCTTGAAGGAGGACGGTGACGTGAGGCTGCGGGAAGAGTCGGATCTTCTCAGGGTCGTCTCAGAGGAAGATTACGACCTGATCATAGCAGACCCGGTCATGCTTCCGATCATCAGGGAAGGGTACAGCGGCGATTTCTGTGCGCTTTCCCACTTCGCTGTCTCGGGCAAGCCATGACGGATCAGATCGAGACAGGCAGTATTGAGATGGATGGTATCGGAATGGATAATCAACGTGAAGACAAAAATCGCATCAGTGTTCAGTCAGGCGGTGATCGCGACACGCTGCGGATCAAAGTGTACGGCATTGTACAGGGCGTCGGTTTCAGGCCGACGGTCGCAAGACATGCAGACAGTGCCGGGGTCACGGGCACAGTGTGCAATAAAGGTCCCTATGTGGAGATCTATGCGCAGGGGACCGCTGAGCAGCTTGGGCTTTTCGTCAGTCTTTTGGAAGAACATCCTCCCAAGAGAGCGGCGATCCTGAAAACGGACATAAAGCATGCCCACAATGTACAGGAGAGCTTTTCTTCTTTCAGGATCATAGAGAGCGAGAAGACGAAGGGCGAGATCTTTATCTCCCCGGACATTGCGATCTGCGAGGAATGCAAAAAGGAACTTCTGGACCCCGGGGACCGAAGGTATCTGCATCCTTTCATCAACTGCACCTGCTGCGGCCCTCGTCTGACGATCCTGGATGCGCTCCCTTATGACAGGGAGAGGACCAGCATGAAGATGTTCCCCATGTGCCCGGTATGCGCCGGAGAATATCATTCGCCGCTCAGCAGGAGATATGACGCACAGCCTGTCTGCTGCAACGACTGCGGTCCGCAGGTATATCTGGCTGGCAATGAGAGCGTTCGGGGAAGTGAGGCCATCACATATACGCGCAGAGTGATCGCTGCCGGCGGGATCGCAGCGATCAAGGGCATCGGCGGCTTCCATCTGTGCTGTGATGCCACGAATGAAGAGGCGGTCTCGAAACTGCGCAGGAGAAAATCCAGACCGGCCAAGCCGTTTGCCGTCATGATGAGAGACGAGGCGGCCGTGGAGAGAGAGTGCAGGATCAGCGAAAGTCAGAGGGAGATCCTGACAGGACACCAGAAACCGATCCTTCTGCTGGAGAAAAAGCCGGGAGGAAAGCTGTGTCAAAGTATTGCACCCGGCAATCCGACCGTGGGAGTCATGCTTCCCTACGCACCGGTACAGATCCTCCTGTTTGATTATACCGACGAAGTCGTGATGCCGGATGTTCTTGTGATGACAAGCGGCAATATATCGGGCGCGCCGATCGTGAGGGACGACAAGGAGGCGCTGGAAGAGCTCGGCAGTCTGTGCGACTGTATTTTGTCCCATGACCGCAAGATCAGGATCAGGGCGGATGATTCCGTTATGGACTTCTATGACGGGCAGCCCCTTATGATCCGGAGATCCAGAGGGTATGCACCGCTTCCCTATATGGTCAGCGCTTGGGATGATGCTGAGGAATATGTGAGGAGAACGGGAGTCCTGGCGATCGGAGGGGAGCTCAAGAACACCTTCTGCATCGGGATCGGCGGCCTGTTCTATCCCTCCTCTTATATCGGAGACCTGGCCGATCTCAGAAGCGTCAGGGCGCTCACGGAGACGACGGAAAGATATGCAAAGCTTCTGGAAGCACAGCCTGATGTGATCGCCTGTGACATGCATCCCGGATACAATTCCGTCTACGTCGCTGAGCAGATCGCGGAGCGGCTTGGCAGAGAGCGGGGGACACAGCCTCTGCCCGTACTGCACGTCCAGCATCACTATGCGCATATTCTCAGCTGCATGGCGGAGAACGATTTCGCGGATCCCGTCATCGGCGTGGCCATGGACGGAACCGGATACGGCACCGACGGGACGATCTGGGGAGGAGAGATCCTGACGGCAGACTTCCATGGATTTGAGAGAGCTGCCAGCATAAGGCCTTTTGTGCAGGTCGGCGGAGACAAGTCCTCATTGGAGGGCTGGAGGATCGCGGTATCGATGCTGCACAGCCTGAGCAGCCCTGAATACGGGAAAGATGCACTTCCGGATGCCGGGATGATGGCCGGGACGCTGGGCCTTTGCACGGGTCAGGAGGCGCTCGCCATAATGAAAATGGCGGACAAGGGCTTTGCAGCTGTGCGCTCAACGAGCGTCGGAAGACTTTTCGACAGCGTCAGCGCGATCTGCGGTATCGCAAGGCATTCCACCTTCGAGGGGGAGGCTTCCATGGCGCTTGAATTTGCAGCGGAGAGGTACGTCAAGGCAGAAGGCCATGCAGCAGGCAGTGCAGAGATGCCAGTTCGGAGCGGTGAGAGGTGGATCCTTCCCACGGAGGAGATCGTCAGAGAGATCGTGAACCGGAAACGGAACGGGGAAGATGCGGATGCACTGGCTTACTTCTTTCACAGGCGTCTTGCGGACCAGACGATCGGGGCCTGTCTGAGAGTTCGTGAGGAAAGCGGGATCAGCACGGCGGCGCTCAGCGGCGGATGTTTTCAGAACAGGCTGCTCCTGGAGCTGGTCCAAAAAGGGCTGGAGGAGAAAGGCTTTAAGGTACTGATCCATCATCTGGTCCCGCCAAGTGACGGCGGTATCGCGCTGGGGCAGGCAGCCGCGGCCCTGCAGGCGGTCAGTGACCGGAGGATCCGGCTGTGAGCTTTGATCATATGGTCTGCTTGTTATATAGATCGTAAAACTGTTTATGCTAGTAAAGAAACGGCAAAATATTGAATAAAATCTAATTTGTAAAGGAGACAGAGAGTTATGTGTGTCGGCATTTCAGGAAGAGTCGTCAGGATCAATGAGAACGGAATGGCGCTCGTGGACGCGAGCGGTGCCAGAAGACAGGTATCGGCGCAGCTGATCGAGGATCTGGAGCCCGGAGATTATGTTATGGTTCACGCAGGAGCAGCGATCGCCAAGATCACGAGCGACGACGCCTCAGAGTCAGAGGCTCTTTTGGAGGAGTATTTATGACAGCATCGGCCACCGGAAACGGAAAAGAGAAGGATATGAAGAAATCGGCGGCACAGATCCTCAAGGACTACGACGGACCGGATGTGAGGATCATGGAGGTGTGCGGGACCCACACGCACGAGATCTTCCGGCTGGGGATCCGCAAGATCCTGCCGCCCTCCATCAGGATGATCTCGGGACCCGGATGTCCTGTCTGCGTCACACCGGTCAGCTTCCTGGATGAGGCCATTCTCCTGGCTAAGGAATACGACTGCACGATCTGCACATTCGGGGATCTGGTCAGAGTGCCCGGCACAAAGTCTTCGCTGCAGAAGGAGAGAGGGAACGGCGCCCGCGTCCGGGTCGTGTATGCGCCGTCTGACGCTGTAGATTATGCGCAAAAGCATCCGGAGGAGCAGGTCGTCTTTTTATCCGTGGGATTTGAGACGACGACACCTTCCGTTTGCCTGGCGGTCCGCTCGGCAGCTGAGAGAGGCCTTACAAATTTCTCTGTTTTGACAGCCAATAAAACAATGCCGGGCGCCTACGAGGCGATGAAAGACAGCACGGACCTGTTCCTGTATCCGGGGCATGTACATGCGATCATCGGCACCGGGATCTGCGAGGAGCTGGCCGGAAGAGGCGTCAGCGGGATCGTTGCGGGATTTACGGCTTCCGAACTGCTCACGGCACTGGCGGTAGGCGTGACGCGCTTTGCAAAGGGGGAGCCTTTCTTTGTAAACTGCTATCCCCGTGTCGTCAGGGCCCAGGGACAGCCCGCGGCCATCAGGATCGTGGACGAAATGATGGAGCCCTGTGACAGCGAGTGGAGAGGCATCGGGGAAATTCCGATGTCGGGGATGCAGCTTCGCCCCGCATATAGTGAGTTTGATGCCAGGCTGAAATATAATCTCCCCAAAGTGGAGGGGAGAGTCAATCCCGCTTGCAGATGCGGGGAAGTGCTGCAGGGCAAATGTCTGCCCTCCGACTGTCCGGTATTCGGCAGGGGATGCACGCCGGATCATCCGGTCGGAGCCTGCATGGTGTCGGGAGAGGGCGCATGCTCGGCATTTTATTTGTATGGACAATAAATGTAAGTGGAGGCCAAGATGAACAACATGATGAAAAGTGACACAGTGACTCTGGCGCACGGCGCCGGCGGAAAACAGACATCGGAACTGATCGACAGGGTCTTTAAGAAGCATTTTCAGAATCCGCTGTTCACGGCGGACGACGCCGCCGTGATCGACATGGAAAAGGGCAGGATCGCAATGTCCACCGACGGGTTTATTGTATCCCCCGCTTTCTTTAACGGCGGCAACATCGGAAAACTGTCGATCTGCGGAACGGTCAACGACCTGGCCTGCATGGGAGCCGTGCCCAAATATCTGACCTGCGGATTTGTGATCGAAGAGGGATTCCCGCTCGCAAAGCTGGAGGAGATCGCCGAAGCGATGGAGAAGACGGCCTTGGAAGCAGGCGTCAGGATCGTGGCGGGAGATACCAAGGTGGCCGGCAAAGGGCAGGTCGACGGCGTCTTTATCAACACCACGGGTGTGGGCATCATCCCCGAGGGAATCAGGACGTCCGGCGCCATGGCAAAGCCCGGCGACGCTGTCATCGTGACAGGGGATATCGGGAGACACGGATGCACGATCCTTCTCGAGAGGGATGACTACGGCATCGAGGCGGATGTGACCAGCGACTGCGCACCTCTGTCGGGCGCTGTGCAGGCTGCGCTGGAGGCAGTTCCTGACATCCACGTGATCCGGGATGCGACCAGAGGCGGCGTCGGGACCGTTCTCTATGAGATCGCGGGACAGAGCGGCGTCGGTGTCAATCTCGATTCGGAATCCGTTCCTGTCGATCCCGCTGTGCAGGGAGTCTGCGGACTGCTCGGGCTGTCCCCTCTCTATCTTGCCTGCGAGGGAAGGCTTGTCATGGTCTGCCCCCGGGAGAAAGCGGAAACACTGATCAACACGCTGAAGAGATGCAGGTACACGGAGGGGGCGGCTGTCATAGGCCGGATCACGGACGAGATGCCGGGAAGAGTGACGGTGACGACGCAGATCGGAGCCCGCACGCTCCTTCCGCAGCCCGGCAACGAACTGCTTCCCAGAATCTGCTGACATTTTAGAGGGACATGAGGGACGAGAGGAATGAGAGATACGAGAGTGGCCGTCATTTCCATCATTGTGGAAAATGACGATGCGGTTCAGAAGGTCAACGAGATCCTGCATGAGTACCGGGGCAGCATCATTGGCAGGATGGGACTCCCTTACAGAGAGAAGGGGATCAGCATCATCAGTGTCGCAGTGGATGCGCCGCAGGAACAGATCAGCGCGCTCTCCGGAAAGATCGGGAGACTTCCGGGCATCAGCGCCAAGACAGCTTACTCCAACGTGATCACAAAGGCCGCAGACTGACGTCCGGAGGAAACTATGACCAGAATTGCGTTTTACGGAAAAGGCGGAATAGGAAAATCGACCACTGTATCCAATCTGACGGTGCACTGGGCAGACAAGGGATTCACAGTCCTGCAGATTGGGTGCGATCCCAAAGCGGATTCTACGATCTCTCTCAGAAGAGGCAGCAGGATCCCCACTGTCATGGATATGGTCAGGAGCCGGGAGCCCTTTGAACTTGAGGATGTCGTCTTTGTCAGGGAGGCAGGAAACGGCGGAAGGATCCTGTGCGCGGAAGCGGGCGGGCCGATGCCGGGGCAGGGATGCGCCGGAAGAGGGATCATCACCGCGCTGGAAGTGCTCAGGGAAAAGGGTATTTTGGAAAAATACAGCCCGAATATCATTCTGTATGATGTCCTGGGGGACGTGGTGTGCGGCGGCTTTGCCATGCCCATGAGGGAGGGCTATGCAGACCGCGTCTATGTGCTCACATCGGGTGAGAACATGTCCATCTATGCGGCGGCCAATATAGGGCTCGCGGTGCAGAAGTTCAAGGAGCGCGGCTATGCCAAGCTGGGCGGACTGATCCTCAACCGCAGAAATGTGAAGAGAGAGGATGAAAAGGTCCTGGAGCTTGCGGAAGATCTGGGGACGGAGATCACAGGTGCGATCGACCGCTCCGAAACGGTGACTGAGGCGGAGGAAATCGGCCGCACTGTCATGGAGGCCTTCCCCGAGTCGGAGACTGCCGCTTCCTACAGGACACTCGCAGACCGCATTGCCGCAGACTGTGGTATCCTCTATCCGCAGACAAGTCCGGAAAAAGGACCTGTACAGCCTGATCACGGGGAGGAACCCCCGGGCTGTAAGAATCCGCTCCCACCGGCAGACTTCGCAGGAGCAAGGGAGTATGACGCGGAGTTCGGAAAGCAGTCCCGCATCGCCGCGGGCAAGGCGGATTATCCGGCGCCGTTCACGGCCGGGCTGGAGTTCAATCCCCCGGTCCACGAGACCTGGAATATCGTACACATCGGAATGCTCTTTCCCCAGTCCCACCAGATCTATATCTGCTCGGACAACTGCATGAGAGGTGTCGTCATGACGGCGGCGGAGATGAATGCCATCGAGCGCTTTTCCTGCGTCGTTTTGGAAGAGAGCGATCTCCACAACGGCAATCTGGAGGAGATCACGCTGGAAGGCGTCACGGACGTGCTCACCAAACTGCGCCGAAAGAGAGGCGGGGATCAGATGCCCAAGGCAGTGCTGGTCTTTCCTGTCTGTCTCCACCACTTTACGGGATGTGATCTGGGATATGTCTACAGAGAACTTGAGAAGAGATTTCCCGGGATCGTCTTCCTGAAATGCTGGATGGACCCCATTATGCAGAAAACAGGTCCCACACCGGACCAGAAACTCAGAAAGGCCATGATGGACGTGCTGGGAACCGGAGCTCCTGAGCCGGGCCTGAAAACAGAGAGTAAGTGCGGAACAGCGCTCCTCGGCGATATCTATGCGCTGGATGAGGACAGCGAACTGATGCGTCTGATCAGGGCAGCAGATCATAAGTATGGGATCTCATCCGAACCTCTTCAGATCCAGGACTGCAGAACGCTCGAGGAATATAAAAAGCTGGCAGAGAGGGAAGTCCTGATCACCAGAAGTCCTCTCGCCGCATCATCGCTCCGTCAGACGGCTCGCAGGATCGGCAGCCGGGCCCTCTATCTGCCTGCTGCCTGCCGATACGAAGAGATCCTTGATCTTCTCACAGCAGCCGGCGAGGCGCTGGGAATCTCCCTGGAAGAGGCGGGGATCGATCCGGAAGCGGAGAAATCGGCTTGCGAAAGAGCGCTCTCGGACCTGAAGGCGCGGATCGGGAACACTCCGGTCGCACTGGACGCGGTCGCCCTGCAGCGCCCCGTCGGATTTGCGAGACTTCTGCTTGAGCACGGCATTGAGGTGAAGGAGATCTATCTCGACGCGGTCAGTTCGGAAGAAGAGCAGGATTTTGCCAAACTTGCAAAAGACTGGCCGGACGTCCTTTTGTGCAGCACGATCCGCGTCGAGGGACGGGTCCTTCATGCAGAAGCCCTGGGACAGGGACACAGCGCATACCTGGCGGTCGGGCCCAAGGCGGCATGGTTTAGCGGAACCGGGCATTTTGTCAATGTGGTCGATTACGCAGGCATGTGGGGATACAGCGGAATCCGGAAGATGGCTGCCCTCATGGAAGATGCCTATATCAATGAGAAGGACACGCGGGACCTTGTTCCCCGCAAGGGCCTTGGATGCGAGAGCTTGCTTCTATAACAATAAGAGCAGACATTATAGAGCAGACACTATAGAGCACAGAGAGGAAGACAATGAGACAGTCTTACAGAATTCTGCCGGTCTACACCGGAGATGTTTCGGGCGTATGCTCGGCGCTTTACGAGCTCGGCGGCATGACTGTCATGCACGACCCGTCGGGCTGTAATTCCACCTACAATACGCACGACGAGACGAGGTGGTACGACCGCGACAGTCTGATCTTTCTGTCAGGTCTTTGTGAACCTGACGCGATCATGGGAAATGATGAGAAGTTCATAAACGACGTGGTCGGGGCGGCCCGGTTGTATGCACCGGCGTTCATCGCGCTCTGCAACTCTCCGATCCCCTATCTGAACGGGACGGACTTTGCGGGGATCAGCACGGTCATAGAACAAAGGACCGGCATTCCGTCTTTTTACATACCCACGAACGGAATGCACGACTATGTGAGCGGCGCAGGACTTGCTTTGGGGAATCTCGCATGTAAACTCTTGGGCGGCGAAGAGGTCCCGGTCAAAAGAGGAGATCGCCGCCGCAGTGTCAATATTTTGGGAATGACGCCGTTGGATTTTGCCGCAGACGGATGTGCAGCTTCTTTGAAAAGAAAGCTGAAGGAAGCGGGATGGGAGATCTGCTCCTCGTGGGCTGTTGATTGTACACTGGAAGAACTGCGGCATGCACCCGAAGCGGCCGTCAATCTGGTGGTATCCTCCGCCGGCATGCGGACAGCGCGCTATCTGAGGGAGAAGTTCGGCACTCCGTGGCTCGCGGGGATCCCGACCGGCAGATTTGCCGGCCCGGTCATGAGAGCGCTCCGTGAAGCTGTGAGCAGGAATGTCTGCGGCTGCGTATATAAGGCCTATGACCGGCAGCGGCTTTTCGGAAGCGGGGACGGTATGAAAGAGACAGGGAGTACGGCAAAAGAACTTCCGCCGGTGATCCTCATCGGAGAACCGGTCGTTTCCTGCAGCATAGCGGAAGCATTGGAGGCGGAAGGCAGGAAGACATATGTGATCGCAGCGACGGAGGAGAGCGGCCCTCTGGTGAGAGAGCAGGATCTGACCGCAGGAGGCGAGGAGGAGACGGAAAATGCCGTCGCCGCGCTCTATACGCCCGGCACAGCCATCATAGCCGATCCTCTTTACAAATACGTGTGTCCGGACAGGGCGCGGTTCATTGAGCTCCCGCATCTGGCATTTTCCGGACGCCTTTACAGAAGCCGTTTCAGAAATCCCTTCGAGGAGACGTTCATGGACCGCCTGATCAGCCTGACAGAAGCCGAGGGATAAAGAAGGAGATAGAAATGGGATTAAATGATGCGCCGTCGGGTGAGAGAGTACATATAGGATTTTTCGGCAGGAGAAATGCCGGGAAATCAAGCCTCGTCAATGCAGTGACCGATCAGGAGATCTCCGTCGTCTCCGACACGAAAGGAACCACGACGGATCCGGTCACCAAGGCCATGGAACTGCTTCCCTTGGGACCGGTCGTCATTATAGACACGCCGGGATTCGACGACGAGGGATCGCTTGGGGAGAAGCGTGTGCAAAGAGCCAAAAGAGTGATGAACCGCACGGATCTCGCCATTCTCGTGATCGATGCGTCGGCAGGAGCGGCGGAGGCAGACCGCGAACTGGCCGCCATGTTCAAGGAAAAGGGGATTCCTTTTCTGACCGTCGTCAACAAGTCGGATCTGCTTAAGAAGGAGGAGAGAGCGCTTTATAAGGAGCGAAGTGATCTGGGAGAGATCATGTTCGTGAGCGCGATGAGCTCAGAGGGGATCTTCGAACTCAAAGAGAAGCTTGCCGAGATGGGAAGCGCAAAGGAGAAGAAGACGCCTCTCATCGAGGATCTCATCCATCCGTCAGAGATCGTGGTGCTGGTGATCCCCATCGACAAGGCTGCGCCCAAGGGAAGGCTGATCCTCCCGCAGCAGATGATGATCCGCGGCATTCTGGATGCGGACGGAATACCGGTCTGTGTCAAGCAGGACAGGCTCAAGGAGACGCTGGAGAGACTGGGAACGGATCCCGTGACCGGCAGATCTCCGGTGGAACTGGTCATCACGGACAGCCAGGTCTTTGAGGAAGTGGCGAAGGTCCTGCCGCGCTCTATACCGCTCACGTCCTTCTCTATTTTGATGGCCAGGTACAAAGGCTTTCTGGATGCGGCGGTCAGCGGCGTCAGGATGATCGACAAACTCGCGGACGGCGACAAGGTCCTGATCTCTGAGGGCTGCACCCACCACAGGCAGTGCGGCGACATCGGAACTGTAAAACTTCCGGCCTGGATCCGTCAGAGGACAGGGGCCGACATCTCGTTTGAGACGTCCTCCGGCGGGAGCTTTCCCGAGGACCTGAGCCGGTTCGCGATGGTGATCCACTGCGGCGGCTGCATGCTCAACGAGAGGGAGATGCGCTTTCGCATGAAGTGTGCGGCGGACCAGGGGATTCCTTTTACGAATTACGGAACCGCGATCGCCTATATGAAGGGGATCCTCGACAGGAGTACGGAGATCGTATGTACAAAGGAATAAATATTAATTCAAATGATGAACTGAACAAGAGGGCATCTGAACTGATCCTGCGCCTTAAAAGCGGCAGTGATCTGACAAGAGAAGAACTGATTCAGCTTCTGACACTATTGGATGTTCTGGGCGGAGAGACCATAATCCGAGATGAACGTATATCGGACCGCGTCCCGTCAGCCCTCTGTACCAAAGAGGAGGCTTTTCTGTTTGAAAGCGCGCGCTCGGTGAGAGAGAAGTCCTACGGGAAGGATGTCTATCTGCGCGGACTCATAGAGTTCACAAATTATTGCAGAAATGACTGCTATTATTGCGGCATCCGAAGGAGCAATCATAGGGCTGAGAGGTACAGGCTGAGCAAAGAGGAGATCCTGGACTGCTGCCGCCAGGGATACGCGCTGGGATTTCGCACATTTGTCCTGCAGGGCGGGGAAGATATGGCCTTTTCCGACGCGCAGATCTGCGAGATCGTATCCGGGATCAAATCACTATATCCGGACTGCGCAGTCACGCTTTCCATAGGGGAGAGGAGCAAAAGTTCTTACAAGGCCTGGTTTGACGCGGGCGCCGACAGGTATCTGCTGCGGCAGGAGACATCCGATCTCGCACACTACCGATATCTTCATCCGGCGCAGATGTCCATTGAGAACAGAAAGAGGTGTCTGGACGATCTGAAAGAGATCGGTTATCAGGTGGGATGCGGCATCATGGTCGGATCTCCGGGGCAGACCAGAGAGCATATCGCAGAGGATCTGCTCTACATGAAGGCTTTCGGGCCGCATATGGTCGGCATAGGCCCCTTCATTCCTCACTGCGATACGCCTTTTGCCGGCTGTAAACCGGGAACTCTGTTTGACACGCTGAACCTATTGGCAGTGATCAGGCTCATGCTGCCCGATGTACTGCTCCCGGCCACGACTGCACTGGGGACCATTCATCCTTTCGGCAGAGAGATGGGGCTGCTCGCGGGCGCCAATGTGATCATGCCCAACCTGTCACCGGGAAATGTGAGGGGCAAGTACCTTCTGTACGACGGAAAGATCTGTACGGGAGATGAGGCGGCCGAGTGCCGCAGATGCATGGAGATCCGTGTAGAAAAGACCGGATATCATGTTGTCGGCAGTCGGGGCGACCATAAACGTTTTGAGAGATAGAACACGGTGTTCTGCAAAGAGAGAGAGGTGCACAAATGGATTACAGAATAGAACACGACTCTATGGGAGAGATGAAAGTACCGGCGCAGTGCCACTGGGGAGCCCAGACGCAGAGGAGTTATCAGAATTTCAAGATCGGCACTGAAAAAATGCCCATCGAAGTGATCCGGGCTTTTGCCGTTCTTAAGAAAGCGGCGGCCCTGGCCAACTACAGGATCTCCAAACTGGACAAAGAGCGCTGCGATCTGATCGGCAGGGTATGCGACGAGATCTCGGAAGGCAGACTGGACAGCGATTTTCCGCTGGCGGTCTGGCAGACCGGAAGCGGGACCCAGTCCAATATGAACGTCAATGAGGTGATCGCCAACAGAGGCAATGAGATCGCCGGCAAAAAGCTCCTGCATCCCAACGATACGGTGAATATGTCCCAGAGCTCCAACGACACCTTTCCGACGGCTATGAATATTGCGGCTGTCACGGCAGTGGAAACGAGACTGTTTCCCGCGATCGATGCGATGACCGCTCAGATGAAGAGGCTTGAGAAGGAGAACGAGGGGGTCGTCAAGAGCGGCCGTACGCATCTGCAGGACGCTGTTCCCATCGCTTTCTCCCAGGAGATCAGCGGATGGCGGGTCATGCTGGAAAAATGCAGGGAGATGATCCGGACATCTCAGGAGCAGCTGAGGGAACTGGCGCTGGGAGGAACGGCAGTCGGAACGGGCCTGAATGCGCCGGAGGGATTTGCCGAGGAAGCGGCGGCGGCCGTCTCCGAACTCACCGGGGACAAGTACACATCGGAGCGCAATAAGTTCCACGCCCTCTCTGCCAAGGATGCGATCGTATTCTCTCACGGATCACTCAAAGCTCTGGCGGCGGATATGATGAAGATCGCCAATGACGTCAGATGGCTTGCCAGCGGCCCCCGCTGCGGCCTGGGCGAGATTCTGATCCCGGAAAACGAGCCGGGCAGTTCCATCATGCCCGGAAAGGTCAATCCCACACAGTGCGAAGCGGTCACCATGGTCGCGGTACAGGTCATGGGCAACGATGCGGCAATCGGAATTGCGGCGTCACAGGGCAATTTCCAGCTCAATGTCTTTATGCCGGTGATCATCTATAACTATCTGCAGTCCGTGCGCCTTCTCGCAGATGCTTTGGATTCCTTCAGGGTCAACTGCGTCAGCGGCATCAAGGCGAACCGCAGCAGGATGGCACATAATCTGCACAATTCTCTGATGCTGGTCACGGCGCTCAATCCCTATATAGGCTATGAGAACGCGGCCAAGACCGCCAAACTGGCGTATAAGGAGAATATATCGCTCAGAGAGGCCTGCCTCAAACTCGGATTTTTGACGCCGGAGCGGTTTGACGAGGTCTTCCACCCTGAAGAGATGATCTGAAACAGGCTGTTTTGAACGTTTTTTTGAACGTTGTTTTTACAAACAGGCCGCTTAATGATGTTGTCTTAAACCAAGAAGTGGGGTAAAATACGCTGGGGGTATTTGAAAACAGCAGTTTCGTTTGAAGGAGGAACATTTTGTCCTGGGAGAAAAAAGTCAGAAAGACCGTTCCGTACACGGCAGGCGAACAGCCGAAAGACCGGAATATCATTAAACTCAATACCAACGAATGCCCTTACCCTCCGGCGCCGGGTGTCAGAAAAGCGCTGGAAGAACTCTCATCGCGATATGAAGACCTGCGTCTGTATCCGGACCTGAACGCTTCGGCGCTCACGGATGCTCTGGCAGATTTTTATCAGATCGACAGCAGCAGGATCTTTGTCGGCGTGGGCTCCGACGATGTCCTGGCACTCTGTTTTCTCACGTTTTTCAGTAACGGGGATCCGATCCTGTTCCCGGAGATCACATACAGCTTTTATCCGGTGTGGGCGAAGCTTTACGAAATCGAATACAAGCAGGTCCCGCTGACGCCGGAGTTTACGATCGATGCTTATGAGTATATGCCGAACCTGACGGGGTTTAAGAACGGCGGGATCATTTTCCCCAATCCCAATGCACCGACGGGCGTAGGGGAACCCCTCTCCAAGATCGAGAGGATCGTGAGAGCCAATCCGGACAGCGTTGTGATCGTCGACGAGGCTTACGTGGATTTCGGCGCGGCCAGTGCGCTCCCGCTGACAGAGAAATATGACAATCTTCTGGTCGTCCAGACATTTTCCAAGTCCCGCTCCATGGCAGGCGCAAGGATCGGATTTGCGATGGGAAATGAAAAGCTGATCGGTTACCTCAAGGATGTCAAATTCTCCTTTAACTCTTACACGATGAATCTGCCCTCCATCGCAGTGGGAACGGCAGCGGTATCGGACAGGGAGTATTTTGAACAGACGACGGGCAGGATCGAGGCCACGAGAGAGCGCTTTAAGCTGCAGCTTAGAGAGATGGGATTCGTATTCCCCGATTCCATGGCCAATTTCGTGTTTGCTTCGCACCCTGACTTTTCGGGAGAATATCTCTTTACACAGCTGCGGGAGAGAAATATCGTGGTCAGACACTGGAATCAGCCCCGGATCAAGGAGTATCTCAGGATCACGATCGGAACGGACGAACAGATGGATGCAGTGGTGAGCTCCCTCAGAGAGATCACTGCTTCCGATGAAAAATAGAGAAGGATTCAGATCAAAGTAAGGAAATAAAGATTAGGAGATTAAGATTAGGAATTTAAGGTATGGAAGGTTTAGCAGCATGGTTTGCGGCGAATTTAGGTAAGTATATATCCGCCAAGGCGGTCGTCTTTCTGGTATCACTGATGCCGATCCTCGAATGCAGGGGCGGGCTCATCGTGGCCTCGCTCTTAAATGTGGATATCGTGGAAGCGATACCGATCTGTGTGATCGGGAATTTCCTGCCGATCCCCTTTATTCTTCTTTTTATCAAGAAGATCTTCAAATGGCTCGAAAAGTTTGAGCCGACCAGGAAGGTGGTCAAAAAGCTCGAGAGCAGGGCGATGAACAAGAGTGACGCGCTGGAAAAAGGAGAGTTTCTCGGCCTCATGCTCTTTGTCGGCATACCGCTTCCCGGAACCGGAGGGTGGACGGGATCCTTATTGGCAGCGCTGCTCGATATTGATTTTAAGAAGGCGCTGGTGGCGGAGATCATCGGGATCCTGATCGCCACAGTGATCATGTCTATTTTATCATACGGACTTTTGGCCCGAATTGTCTGATCCGGGCATTATTTTGAAAGACAGGCACAGATATGTACGAGAGTTATAGAAGCTTTGCTTCTGTTTATGATGAGTTCATGGACGGAACGGACTACCAGCTCACAGCGGACAAGATCCAGGATATGATCACCCGCTACGGGGTCTCCAAACCGTCTCAGAAGAGGACAGGGACAAGTGAAGCCAGAGATGTCCTGCTCGCAGCGGAGAAGAACCTGGTGGTCGATCTGGCCTGCGGGACCGGAAAACTCACGGAGATCCTGGCCGACAGGGGATATGATGTGATGGGCATCGACCTGTCGGAAGAAATGCTCAGCATGGCGCTTGAAAGACGCGACAGGCTCAAGCACAGAACACTGTATCTGTGCCAGGATATGAGAGAGTTCGAGCTGTACGGGACAGCAGGCACTTTTGTGAGTTCCGGTGACAGTGTCAACTATCTCCTCACGGACGAAGACATGATCAGGCTCTTTGACAGGGTCCGCACTTTTCTCTTTCCCCGGGGCATCTTTGTTTTCGATTTCAAGACGCTCCATCTGTACAGGGATGTGATCGGAGACAGTACGATCGCGGAAGACAGGGAGGACTGTTCCTTTATTTGGAACAACTGGTTCGACGAAAAGACCCGCATCAACGAGTATGACCTCTCTCTGTTCATCAAGGACAGGGACACGGATGAGAATGATAATGCTTTCAGAAAGTACCAGGAGATCCACAGACAGCGCGGATACACGCTGGATGAAATGAAAAAGTTCGCGAAAGAGGCAGGTCTGTCCTGGATCGCGGATATGGACAGCGATACGATGGGCCCGGTCACGGATGAGAGCGAGCGAGTGCTCTGTGTGGTCAGGGAAGAGAATAAAAAGATACCGCCCGGTATTTTGCAGAGCGAGTAAACGCTTCATGAGCAGGAAAGGGAATGATCATGTTGATTGAATTTACCAAAATGGAAGGCTGCGGCAACGACTATGTCTATGTGAACGGCATAGCGCAGAGCATCCCTTCCGGGATCAAGCCGGAGCTGGTCAGAAAGCTCAGTGACAGACATTTCGGGATCGGCGGAGACGGCGTGATCTTTATTAATGATTCGGAGATCGCCGACTTTGAGATGGAAATGTACAATGCGGACGGCAGCCGCGGAGAGATGTGCGGAAACGGGATCCGCTGCGTCGGCAAATATGTATATGATCACGGTCTTACGGATCGCACACAGATCACGGTGGAGAGTTTCTCCAAGATCAAATATCTCACCTTGTACCCGGAAGGCGGTAAGATCAGGCGCGTAAAGGTGAATATGGGACCTGCGATCCTGGAAGCCGCCGAGATCCCGGTCCGTTTCCCGGAAAGTGCATATCAGCCGCTCACGCTCGAAGACGGATCCGAGATCGGAAGTGCCGTGATCGATGCACCGCTGAAGACCAAAGACGGCACTTACAGAGTGACCTGCGTCTCCATGGGCAACCCTCACGCGGTCCTCTTCGTGGATAATACCGATGAGCTTGCGCTGGACCAGATCGGTCCGGGGTTTGAGAACCATGTCAATTTCCCCAACCGGATCAACACGGAATTCGTGCAGATCATTGACAGGGGACATGTGCGCATGAGAGTCTGGGAGCGAGGGTCCGGTGAGACGCTGGCTTGCGGGACCGGCTGCTGCGCAGTCGGCGTCGCATGTTCGCTTGGCGGCAGGACCGGGGATAAGGTGCTGGTCGATGTGCTGGGCGGACAGCTCGAGATCGAGTGGGACCGCACCTCCAACAATGTCTGGATGACCGGGCCGGCCCGAACCGTATTTGAGGGCAGTGTGGACACTTCTCAATTTGAGTGAATAACATAAAACAGAAAGGTGGTTTTTACAATGGGAATTTTACAGCAGTGGAGAGATAAGGCATACGATGAGAGAGCAAATAAGGGTGACCTGCAGCGCCTTTGGTCTGCTTATTTTGCCAAAGAGAAAGACATTTATGCAGAGCTCCTGAAGAATCCGGATGAGGTGGTGACTGGCACGGTCAAGGAACTCGCGGAAAAGTTCGACGTGGATCTGATGACCATGGTCGGTTTTCTGGACGGCATCAACGACTCCTTAAAGGAGAAGAACCCGATCGAGGAGATGGAAGAAGACACTGTCGTCAACCTGGGATTTGACAAGGAACTCCTTTATAAGAACATGGTCGCTGCGGGCGCAGACTGGCTCTACGGCCTTGAGGAGTGGGAGCCCATTTTCGACGAGGAGAAGAGAAAGGAACTCTACAAGGAACAGAAAGCGAGCGGCACGGTCGTAAAGCCTGCCAAGATCTATCCCAATGATCCCTGCCCTTGCGGATCCGGAAAGAAATATAAGAAATGTCACGGTAAGAACCGCTGAGCAGATAATCAGGTGGAGCTGTCGCACTAAGAAATGATTCTTAGTGCGACAGCTCCTTGACACTATCTTGTCATTATTAAACCGGCAGATCTCCGCAGAAGATCCCGCGTCCGCAGCACAAGTTGAGGGCGAGATTTAAGAGGCAGAGCCTGACGCACCAGCCATCGTTGTTGTAGGACTGCACATACCCTCGCTGCTGGTCCTGGTATCTCGCGCTGCCTCCGCGCAGCTGGGTCACCAGATTCTGGTAGGAGTAATTGTTGGGTTCCATATCAGCCGCAATGGTGGCATACTCGAGCGCCTGGGCATGATTTCCGTTTCCCGCATAGGCGATAGCACTGTAGTAGTACCACACTGCACTGTGATTCTCAATGAGGTTCAGCACATTGATCGCCTCGGCATAATGGCGGTTATTGATATAATTGGCCGCGGCGCGATAGTATCTGTCTTCTTCCGTTTCTGCGACAGAGGGATTGGTGTGCTGATACTGGCCGGTGAAAGCACCGGTGAAGAAATCGTTGAAGAAATCTTCCCAGCTCGTATAGAACTGGCCGTTCATATTCTGTCCCGAATAGTACGCGTTTCCGTTTCCATAGTTTGAGCTGCTGCCATAGTTGCCGGAATCGGATGCACTCTGGGATGCATAAGGGTGCTGTCTCTCGTAGATGATCTGCTGATATGCTTCCTGGACAAGCTTGAACATCTCTTCCGCCTTTTCCTTGTTGGGATTGTTGATGTTGGCGTCGGGATGATACTTTTTGCTCATGGACCGATACGCCTTTTTGACTTCGTCGTCGGTCGCTTCTCTTGTGATGCCTAAGACTTTATACGGATCACTCATTTCCGGGGTCCTTTCTCCTGAACAGGCGCGGATGCGGATCGCTCAGCGCGCTTTTTGGATGTTTCCTCAAATTTACACCATATTCCAGCATACAATATGTTTCTCATTATATCAATGTTTTCTACGAGCGGGAGTGTCTCGAATGCGGCAGAGCACTCGGAGGCAGCCATGCTGAGGATCCCGCGGACATAGAGGTCGAAGTCCTCCCGGTCCTTTATTTTGATAAGAGGATTAAAGCTTCCGGACTTGATGTCCTTTTCCAGGTCATCATAGGCGTCCAGCACATAGATGTATTTTCCCAGGTAATAGCCGGTATTTCTAAGAGCCGGACTCCACATGTCATGTCTGTAATCGAAGATCTCGGCCATCAGCTCACCGAAGATCGCGCTCGCCCGGTCCGTGAGCGCTGCCGGCGTAAGCGCTTCCGCGCCTTCTTCCATGGCTGCAGAGCGATTCTCAAGTTCCCTGAGCTCGCCGAGTTTGGTCCTGATCAGCTCCGCCTTGTCCGGATGCCGCCCGGATGCCTTTTCAAATCCCCTTTTGATGGCGGCCGAAAAGAGCTTCTTTTTGACATCCCGTTCATCGTCCCAGTCGTCAAGACAGGAATAATAGGAGAGGATCACGCCGACATCCGCCGCATAGCGGGTAAATTCGTTCTGCCTGACCTGATGTCTGCGCGCCGGGTGGGCGATACAGCGCAGGCTGCGGACCTGATCTTTCTCCCCTTCGCTCTCGTCATAAAGACTTGCCAATAGAAGGGCCAGAAAGACCGTGTCATAGCTCAGCGTGAGGCGGCAGGACTCTCCGTACGATTCTTTGAGATCCATACAGATCCCGCAGTAATAGGAGCGGTACAGACGGAATTCACGGATCCTGAGATCCGGTTCATTGACAACAATATAACCAAACATAAGTGTTTACTCCGGCAAAATAGTGATCTGAAGGGAAGATCCGAAACAATGACCAATTACAGTGATCTGAATTTTGACCTTCAGTACAGTATTATAAACGAACCGGCGGCAAATTCCAAAAAAAAATGGCCGATCCAGTCGGCCATCTGATCATCGATCAGCTCTTTTTGTGAAATTCGAAGCCGCAGCGCGGGCATCTCACCATGATATGTCCCTTACCGCGGGGAATCCGGATCTTCTGGCTGCATTGGGGGCATTTATAAATGTGATAGTCCTTAAGCTGTGAGAGATTGCTCTCAATGTTTGTAAAATTGCTCATGACGCGATCCTTCAGCTGAAGGAATTTCTGGTTTTCCGCGTATCTCTTCGATATGTTCTTCGAGAACATTCTGAAATACAGGACTACCAGAAGAGCAATACAGATCGCTCTCGAGAAAGGGATCCGCACAAAGAACCCCAGTATAATGATCACAAGGAGAATACCGGAAAGAAATCTCGATAAACTGTCCACTCCGTATCTGCCCTGCATAAATTTGGAAAACCGATATTTCAAATCATTAATCATACGCTAAATCACAGTCCTTTTTATGCAATACAGAATCTTATGCATCAGAAAACAGAAACAATCCTGACCCGTCAAACATTTACAACTATTGTAGAGTATAGGCGTCTGAATTCAAGAAACAAAAGTGAAAAATACTATAAAAAAACAATAAACGACAGCATACCCTTTCCTGATCCCGATCAGCAAAGAAACGCCGCATTCAGAGGAACAACCCGGTCAGAAAGACAGCGGCGCAGCAGGATACAGCGACTATGAACAGGTCCCCCACAAACCAGGCAGTGAGGAGTCCGACCACCAGGGCTGCGATCCCCGACCAGATATTGCCCGTAGCCGTGATGATCGCGGGAAACGTCATGACGGCCAGCGTGACATAGGGCACATAGTAAAGGAAGGAGCGAAGCCAGGGATTTGTGATCTCCTTGCGAAAGACCAGAAACGGAAGCATCCTGATACAGTAAACGGTGAGACACATGATCAAAAGGGATAGATAAACGCCCGGATTCATAACTTTACTCCTTATCTATAGCATCGTTATTAACAGCTTCGCTTTTAATATCACCGTCCTCAGCGATGTCGTTTTGAGTATCGATCGGGTGAATGAATGCTGCCGCTCCGGCGATCAGCAGCGTGAGGATGATCACTTTAAATCCGCCCGAGATATCACGGAGCACAGGCAGGATGGAAAAGAGGCCGCTGGCAGTCATGGAGACCAGCACCAGGCCTGCTATAAAGCGGTCTTTCCTCGCCGGAGGTATGATGATGGCCAGGAACATGCCGTACAGCGAGACACTCAGTGCGCTGACGGCCCATGCCGGCATGATATTTCCCATCAGGACGCCCAGGACCGTGCCCGAAGTCCACCCGGCGACGGAGACTAACGTCATTCCGTAAGAATAAAAGGGATCCAGATAGCCGCTCACCGCGGAGGAAAGCCCGAAGATCTCATCTGTTATGCAGTAGGGCAGAAGGAACCTGTGCACAAAAGGCAGATCGGGGCTGAGCTTCTGTGACAGAGAACAGCTCATCAGGAAGTAGCGGAGATTTACCACAATGCAGGTGGTGATCATCTCGATGATCCCGGCTGCGGACTGGATGAGAACGATCGCCGCAAATTCGCCGGCCGAAGCGACCATGCCAAAAGACATCAGGCCGGCCTGGAAGGCTGTCATGCCGATTCCGCGCGCTGTGATCCCCAGTGCAAAGGAGACGGCAAAATAGCCCATACAGATGGGGATCCCGTCCTTGAGCCCCCGCATGAACCAGCTCAAACGACCGCCGCCTGCGGCGGCTCTGTCTTCACCGGTATTGCTCATTGCATTATTTTTTGATTTTTTTTCGACGGATTCTGCCATAGTATTTCTTTATTTATGGTACAATGGTCTACGTTGCAAATATGTATTATATCATTTATGGACCGTTTCTGCACAAGAGATTTGAAGATGCGGAAGGAAAGAGAGGAGATTATGCTGCCTGCAGATCCCGATATGCTCGCCAGTTATCTGAATATGAAGCTTAGGGACCAGTATGCTTCGCTGGATGCCCTGTGTGATGATCTGGAGCTCAATAAAGATGAGATCGTACAGAAATTAAAAGATGCGGACTACGACTATATTCCCGCAAGAAATCAGTTTCTGTGAACTGAAGCGGGGAAAAGAGGACGGCCCCGCCGTGTTGACAAAAACGCCGGTCGTGGCTATATTTTGTTCATGGTGCGCTGACAGGCGTGCTTTTATGTTATAAGACTCACCAAGGAGAGAAAACAATGCGGAAGATGCTCGCCAAAACCTATGATCCCCAGGGAATTGAGGATCGGATCTATAAAAACTGGGAAGAAAAGAAATACTTCCACGCGGAAGTGGACCACACGAAGACGCCTTTCACCATCGTGATCCCGCCGCCGAATATTACCGGCCAGCTCCACATGGGCCATGCACTGGACAATACCATGCAGGATATCCTGATCAGGTGGAAGCGCATGCAGGGCTTTAATACGCTCTGGCAGCCCGGCACCGATCACGCTTCTATTGCGACGGAAGTCAAGATCATCAACAATCTCAAGGAGAAGGGGATCAGCAAGCAGGATCTGGGGCGCGAGAAGTTCCTCGAGTACTGCTGGGAC
>ODAI010905074.1_pt1 | contig 56599 bp, 61 predicted proteins | sample 1539321 | NCBI WGS metagenome assembly ODAI01 (sample SAMN02144231, study PRJEB22623) | gut metagenome | biome: sheep rumen | host: Ovis aries | place: New Zealand | reverse complement strand
CTGAATGACATAATTTCTACCACCTTTCCTGATGATTCTATTATATCAGATAAGAGGTAGAAATAGGGTTTTATATGAATTTTTCAAGGTACTATTGGCAGGGCTTTTGACCCCAACATCATAGAATACCTTCGAGAATAATGTAGTTAATGGAATATCCTTTTTGTGATTGGCTAACGACCGAACGGTAGGTATAATAAGAGACAACATAAGTTTATCATTATAGAAAAGAGCAGATACCATGGAAAAGAATAATACACGAGAAGAGATAATAGAGGCAGCATTGGACTTCTTTTCAGTGAACGGATATGAGGCGACCAGTATCTCACAACTCGCTAACACAGTTGGCATCCGGAAGGCATCCCTTTACAGTCATTTTGCCAACAAACAGGATATTCTCGATACGGTGATCGAAACCGTTCTAAAAGGTTATGCGGATCATTCGATCTTTGCACATGCTGACTGGGAGGATCCTGACTATACAAAGGATAAGACCGGGATGACAGCGGAGGATGTGGCCGGGCAGGTTCAGGGACAGATCCGCTACATTCTTCATGACCCTCATATCAGCAAGGGCAGGAAGATGCTTATGATCGAGCAGTTTCGCAATGCAGAACTTGCTGAGCTGCAGACCAGGCAGAACTATATGGATGTCTTACATTATTTTGAGGGAATGATGGGTTTCCTGATCCGAGAAGGCATCCTGAAGGCTGCTGATCCTGGGATTATGGCGGCGCAGTTTTTTTCCCCAATCACGGTCTGGATCAATCTGTGTGACCGTGAGCCGGACCGGGAAGAAGAAGTTATGGATCTGGTTAGAAAACATATTATGCAGTTTTTCGATATTTATCGGAAATAGGTCCTTACGAATGATATGGATAATAGCCGGTCAGAATAAATTGGCTGACCGGTTCTCTCAGTGGAAATCTTATCTTTTTCCACTGTGTAAATGTGAGCAGGTCATATATCCACGTTCGGCTTATGTCACCTTTGACAGAAGAGGAGTCTGGAATCCTGCAATCAAGGTAAATCAAAAGGTGAAAAAAGGTGATCTTCTTGGAACGCTCACTGATTTCTTTGGAAATGAAATCAAAAAGTATTATGCCGATTACGATGGAACGATCATCTATTATATTGCCGGCATGTGCATCCTTGAAGGAGATGAAGCGATTGCTTATGGAATTGATGAATGAGGATAGTTAATACTACATCATTCTTTATTTTTTGCTACATAGCATTTTCTGTAATGGCCCTCAAATCCATTAAAAATGCTATGTATTTTTCTATAGAAAAAGATATAAAAGATGAGTATTTTTCTACAGAAAAAGATATAAAATATGAGAATTATTCTATAGAAAAATATGTATTCTTATGGTATGATGGTAATCAGATAAGGGTAGGATTGGAATAGGAGTGTGATTACATGCTGAGACGTCATATCATGAGCGATTTAAGAAAATGGAATAAAAAAAAGAATCGAAAGAGCCTTATCATCAGCGGGGCCAGACAGGTTGGAAAAACTTACACGGTAAGAGCTTTCGCGGATGAATGCTATGAATCACTGATCGAATTGAACTTTCTGGAACAACCTGAACTGAAAGAAATATTTGCGGGTAATCTGGATACGGATACGTTGCTGCTGAATATATCTGTCTATAGGCCGGTTGACAAGATCGTGGCGGGAAAAACACTGATTTTTCTAGACGAGATTCAGGAGTGTCCGCAGGCGGTTGCCTCTTTGAAATTCTGGACTATGGATGACAGATATGATGTGATTGCGTCCGGGTCCGAACTAAGTATCAGCTACAATAATCCTTCCTCCTATCCGGTGGGTTATGTGGACTATTTCGATATGTATGCGCTGAATTTCAGGGAATATCTGTGGGCTAATGATATAGATGACCGGGTTATTGACGCAGTGTATGAATGCTTTCTGGAGAAAAAACCGGTTCCTTCTGCCATCCATGGAAGAATGATGACATTGCTTCAACAATATATGGTGATTGGCGGTATGCCTGAAGTTGTCAACACATTGCTTTTAGAGAAGAGCATTTCAGAGGCAGATAAGGTGCAAAGGACAATCTACCGGGATTATATTGCTGATATCGCCCATATGGCACCAGCTACGGTAAAGATGAAAGCGGAAAAATGTTATCGGTCCATTCCCCTGCATCTGTCTGGTGAGAATCATAAGTTTAAATACAGTACGGTTGAGAGCAAAGGGACTGCCTCACGTTTTGAAACCAGTCTGGACTGGATAAAGGGAGCCTGTATGGTAAAGGAAGTTTGTAATCTCAAGCGTGTTGAATATCCACCCGATCTGTATAAGGATGGATCGAATTTCCGATTGTATCCGACGGATATCGGAATGCTGATGGCTGCCTGTGATCCCAGCATTAAAAAGGCTCTTCTTGAGGATAAGCAATTGGAAGAGAGATCAACTAATATTGTTCTGGGGACTGCAAAGGGAGGGCTGTATGAAGCTCTTGCCGCGGATTTTCTTATCAAAAACGGACATGATCAGATTTATTTTTATAAGAATCCAAAGAGTACATTAGAAATAGAATTTTTCATAATAAATGATGATGGCCTGATTCCTGTAGAGATTAAAGCTGGAAAGAAGAAGGCAAATTCATTACAAAGTATATTAGAGAATGACAGTATACCTTATGGATATAAATTGTCTTCGCAAAATGTCGGTGTCATCGGTAAGAAAATAACTCTGCCAATGTATATGTTGATGTTCCTGTAAAGTTGAGAATAGAAATAATATAAAATGTTCCACAATATGTGATGAGATACATTTGATATACTCCCTTCCGGGTAAACAAGCTAAAAATAAAAGGGAAGCAGAGGTAAGACGAAATCAAAATCGTGTGAGGTTCACCTGTTGCATATTTATTGTCAAAATGGTATGCTGATGATGTAAATATATGCTGCCGCCAAAGGGCACGCATATTTGATGTGTTTTGACAATGGAGCAAGCGGTTTTGAGTTCCCGGGGAGATCCCGGAGAAAGGGGAATCCGGGCGTCGTCAGACGGCCGGATGAAAGGGAGAGATGAATGTTATCAGTGCGTTGATTTCCATTCCGGTATCCGTTGTTCTGATTGTATGGCTGGTGCGGTGCAAAAAGGAGCGTCCCTTTAGCAGGGGCAATATCATACGACTGATCGTCGCGGGCCTTCTGAGTGCGGTGGTAGGTACCCTGTTGACGGCCGTCCTGGTAAGCATCAGGGCGGCGTATGTAATCGGCTTTGACACTCTGGTATCCTGGTTCGCCCATCCGGATGTGAAGACCATTACAGCAAGGCTGCAGGAGATTGCGGCCGAGGGTGAGTTTTCGTTTGTGCGACTGTTCCTGGGTCAGTTGATTACGATTGGTTTTGCGGAGGAACTGAGCCGCTACCTGTTCCTGCGTCTTTCGACCAGGCGTCAGACTTTTGCAAAAACGGCGCTGGATTTTGCAATATGCGGAGGTATTGTAGGGACCGGATTTACGGTGGCAGAGGATCTGCTGTATTCCTCCGGGGGGCTCCTGCTTTCTTTACTACGTTCCCTGATGCCATTTCATTTTACCTACGGCGCTATCATGGGCTGGTTTGTAGGGAAGGCCTTCGTGACAGGAAAGAAAAAGTATCACCTGATCGGCATTCTGATTCCGGTCCTGCTGCATACGATATTTGACAGCGGCGTCACCGCGGTGGCAGAGGCGGGCATTTATATCATCGTGATGATAATATCCCTCCTCCTGAATCTGGCTGCTACGATCTTTATGATTGTGAAGATTCGGCAGTGGAGTAAAAATGGATGAGATGAGCCGGACAGCCTGCAGGGGAGACCAGCTATGAGGATAAAAAAACGGTTTCTGTCAGCCGTGCTGATCACAGTATTTTTGTTTTCCGGCGGTACACAGGCAATGGCACCGGCAGTGCCGGATGCCGGGACAGAAAAGAATGCGGCAACAGCTGTGTCACAAACCCGCAGGGAAGAGAATACTGCTGAAGCTGCTTCGGCCTTCGGCTCGCGCTTTCCCTTTCCGATGAGGCAGCCTACATCCATTCAATGAACATTAATAACCTGTGTATCCGTGTAGTCTGAGGAGATACCTCATCAGGGAACCTGCGGTTCCGGGCGTCCGGAGCCAGGCGGACTGCACGACGTTTTCCGGGGAGAGCCCCCGGGGGGGAGAGAAATATGATTTTGTTGATCCTGGTTGTCGCTATTAGTCTGATTCCCTTTGTTGCGCTCTTTCTGTGGCTGAAGAACGGTCTGAGAGAGGAGAAAGCCTATAAAAATCTCTGCAATATAGCGCTGATGCGGGGAGTTCTCTGCATATTCCCGGTCATACTGTTTTCCGCCGTCACCTATATTTTGTTAAGACTGACAAGAGTACAGGAGTCAAATCCTCTGCTGTATGAGGCGTTGTACACGTTTATCGTGCTGGCGCTCTCGGAGGAGATCGCGAAGTATCTGATGCTCCGGGGGACTCTCCGGAAGACGGACTATGCCTGTTCCTGGCTGGATGTCGCTGCTCTTATGACGATTGTAGGAATCGGTTTCGGTTTGATCGAGAGCGTGGTCTATGCCGTTGGCGAGAGCGTCCCGGTCATTCTGATCCGCGGCATCTGCGTCCCCCACGCCGGTTACGGCTTCCTGGTGGGATATTTCTACGGCAGAGGTTTGAAAAAAGGGCAGCCGGGCAACAAGTGGATCGGCTTCGTGCTGGCGTGGCTGCTGCATGGCATGTACGACTTCTCCCTGAGCAAGGAATTCCTGGCGCTCAATGAGTATCTGGCGGTTGTTCCGCTGCTGCTGGCGGTGGCGGAGGTCGTGCTCGTCATCGTGCTGATCCGCTTCGCCGTGAAGGCCAGAAAACAGAGCGTATATCTGGAGCCGCTGGCAATGGACAAATAAATAATAGTCTAATACTTCCCATACCCCCGCGAAGGAGAATCGATCCGCTTTTTTAACGGAAAGGAAAACGAGACGGTTCCCGGGAAAAGAACGGAACAGCGATTTGAGACAGATGAGCAGAAACTGGATTTCCTGCAGCGGTTTGGCTGGCTTATCGCCGATAAAGAGGTGCAGGAATATAGTGCCAAGTTTAAGCCAGCACGGTAAAGGAGAGGGACATGGGAAAGCGTAAAAAGAATGAGGATCTATTCACGGATTCTTATGATGACGAATTCCAGATCCTGCTCCAGACTTTTGCTTACCCGTTTCTGGCCTGTGTGGACGCTATGAAGGCTACGGGGTATCAGGAAAAAGAAGCGGTGGAATTCGGAAAGGGTGTGTGGTATAAATTTACGCCCGTTCTTTTCAGAGGGTAAAAGCTCTCAGCTGCACAGTAAAGTGCGGACAAACAGCATCGGCCCGGGTGATTAAGGTCATCCGGGTTTATTTTTGCTGAAGTTCTGATCCTGTATTCCTGCTGAAATGGCGTATGATATAGGAAGAAACGTTCTGTCGTAAACGGCAAGGAGAGCAACTCTTCTGTCCAGAAGTCAACGCTATAATTTTCGATTATTTGCCGTATTTACGCGCTTTTCGTGCGCAATATGAACTCTGTCAGAAAGTGAAGTGAGAGGGTGGACTTCACCTACTCAGATTATACATATTCTATGGGTGGAGAAAGGCAGATGTCCGTGACTGACCTTATGAGTGAGCTGGGGATTGAGGTAGAGCCGGAGGATATTATAGGGGTTAATGTGGCCCTTAAGGAGCAGACTAACAGCACTGTGGAGGCAGGAGAGTTCTATGCTTTTGAAACCGACAAGACCTGGACTTCAGCTGCGGCTGATGATCCTAGTGAAGGTGATGGTGCAGGATCTGGAGGAGTAAACACCGGTGGAACCGAGGGTGAGGTTATTACCTTCACCACTGACGGGAATGGCTATTGACTTATTGCCTTGAACCAGTCGGTCCATGGGGCTGAGCTTGAGGAAGGTGTTCACTATTATCTGAAGGAGATTGATTCTCCGGATGGTTATACCATCGACAATTCAGTAGAATACTGGGCCTTCACCCTGACGAAAGATGCGGATCAGGTGAACTACGGTGGTACCAATGAGGATGGAAAGCGGCAATGGATTTACTATTACTATAATGACATAATGAAGATCGCAAATTCCCCGACTCCGACCACTGTCAGTGTGACCAAGGTCTGGAAGGATAAGAATGATAACAAGGTGAGCTGGGATCAGGATGTCGATTCTATAAACCTGACGCTGATCCGGATGAAGGGTGAAACTCAGGATATGGAGTTTGGAGAATCCGGGGTCATGACGCTGGTTGTGACAGCCACCGGAATCAGCAGGATCTCTCCTGAGCTTGACGGGGTAACCGGGAGCGTGGCTCTGAAGAAGGAAGGGACTCCCTCTGACGGTTATCTTGTGACACTGGAAGGCTTGCCCCTGACTTACGACCAGGAAGGAACGACCCATGACTACACCTACTGCTTCTCGGAAGACCAGGTCGCCAACTATAACGCTCCGGTTTATAAGCTGTCTTCCGGAGGAAATGTCAATGACCGGGTGGCTTCCGGCGGGAGCATCGAGAATTCACCTGAGGAGGCTTACAGATTGCCGGCAACGGGTGGTATGGGCAGCTGGGGCTTCTGCCTGTCTGGTGGCCTGCTTGTGCTGGCTGTAGGTATGATATTGGTCAGGCGGCAGCGCCGGCTCTGTCTTTGAAGGAACTATTTAAAAGGAACCCCTTCACTTTATCCAGGTAACCGGATTTCCCGTGCGTTTTAATTCACTCCCCAGCTTGTTTTTGGCATAGCCGAGAGCAAGGCCGCCGGTGATGGTTTCTTCTTCCTTTAAGCCAAGGTCATGCAGCTCTTTCCGGATGACCGGAAACCCCGAAAGTCACAAAAGTTGCTTTAAAGGACCAATTATAGATTTCCTATCGCCCAGATGCATTAATTAAGTTGACAGGATATAGAGAATGTGCTATTTTAAGGTTACCGACAGATTGTCGGTAACCTTTTGTAAAGGAATCGGCCAGATATGAGAATTGTAAAAACCGCTGAAGAAAGAAAAAATGAAATACTGGATGTGGCAGAGCGCCTGTTTGCGGAAAAAGGCTTTGATCATGCCAGCACCAACGATATTATCAATGAGATCGGAATAGCCCGCGGTACTCTTTATCATCACTTCGGTTCCAAGGAAGAGATCCTTGATGCGCTGGTGGAGAGGATGACACAGGAATCGGTTGCCAGGGCAAGGCTTGTGATCTCAGATAAGAGCCAGCCCCTCCTGGAGAGACTTACCAGGGCTGTCATTGCCCTTGATATAGACGATGGAGCCGGCCCTGAAGTATTTGCACAGATCCATAAGCCTCAGAATGCATTGCTGCATCAGAAAATGCAGGAGTGTCTGATCAGGGGAGTTGTTCCCATGATCGCCCAACTGATCAGGGAAGGGAATGAAACGGGGCTATTTGATTCGGAGTTTCCGGATGAAGCGGCGGAGATGATCATAATCTATTCGAATATTGCTTTTGATGAGCTTGCCGGACTTACCGATGAAGAGCTTACCCAGAAGAGCAGGGCATTTGTCTGCCACACGGAAAGAATCCTCGGAGCAAAGGAAGGCAGCCTGGCCCCGGTGATCATGAATATAATCAATCATTAACATTTACAGGAAGGGACTTACCCTGAACCAGGTGAGTCCCATATCTTAGACCATCATACCGACAATCTGTCGGTAAACCATGAGGAGAATAAGAATGAATCAGAAGTCAAACTACAGCAGGTTCCTGCTCCTGTGGAGCGGGGAGCTGATATCAGCAATAGGTTCTGGTCTCACCAGTTTTGGCCTTGGTGTGTACGTGTTTCAGAGGACCGGAAGTGCGGCAGATATGGCCCTTGTGTCGCTGCTTGCTTTTTTGCCGGCCTTGCTCCTCAGTGCTCCGGCAGGTGTCCTGGCAGACCGCTATGACCGGAGGCTGCTCATGATGGCTGGAGATGGTCTGTCAGCCATTGGAATCATTTATATTCTGATCTGCATGCTCACAGGCGGAGCAAAACTGTATCAGATATGCATAGGTGTATTCATCAGCTCGGTCTTTTCATCTCTTCTTGAGCCGTCCTACAGGGCGACAGTCACAGATCTTCTGACAAAGGAGGAATATTCAAAGGCCAGCGGGATGGTGAGCATCGCCGGCAGTGCGAGATACCTGATCTCACCGCTTATTGCCGGTCTCCTGCTGGCGGTAAGTGATATCAAGCTTTTACTGATCATAGATATCAGCACATTTTTCATAACGGTGATATGTATAGCGGTGGTAAGAAAGGGCATTGACAGCAGGCAGGCAGACAGGACGGAGCCTTTCCTTGAAAGCTTCGCAGAAGGATGGAGAACCATAACTGAAAAGCCAGGTGTGCTGATCCTCATTATCGTCTCGTCGGTAATGACATGTTTTATGGGAGCGATGCAGATTCTGGCAGAGCCCTTGATACTGGATTTTCAGAACAGCCAGGTTCTTGGGATTACTGAAACAATCTGCGCCAGCGGCATGCTGGTATCAGGAGTAATCATAGGAGCACACGGACTGAAAAGGAACTTCACAGCTATACTCAGCATATCACTCGCCCTGGCAGGACTGGCTATGGTTGGCTTTGGATTCAGAGAAAATATCATAATGATCGGCTGTTTTGGCTTTATGTTTTTCTTTATGCTGCCCTTTGCTAACAACTGCCTCGATTATCTTGTCAGGACCAATATTGACCCTGACAAGCAGGGGAGAGCATGGGGGCTGATCGGCTTTCTGTCACAGATTGGCTATGTGGTGGCATATGGGACAGCCGGTCTGCTGGCTGACAAGGCGGCTGCCCTGTGGAATATCGGTGTAGGCCGGGGAGCTGCCGTTGTAATCATGCTTTCAGGAGCCCTGCTGACAGTGGTCGCAATAATGCTCTATCAGTTCAGGGAAGTAAGAAATCTGGAAAAGTGAAGCAGAGGTGAAAAAATGAACAGAAGAATGATGATCAATGATATCAAAGCAAACAAGCTGGTCTCCGCAGCGACATGCATATTCATGGCGGCTGCAGCCATGCTGATGGGACTGTCCATATTGCTGTTCGCAAGTCTGGCGGATTCTATCGATTCCCTGATGTCAGAAGCGATGACGCCGGACTTCCTGCAGATGCATACAGGAGCTCTGGATGAGAAAGCGCTGAATGCATTTGCCCAACAGAGAGATGACGTAGACGCCATGCAGATCGCTAACTTCCTCAACCTTCAGAACAGCCAGATCAGGATTGGCGGCAAATCGCTTGAGAACAACATGCAGGACAACGGGCTCTGTTGCCAGAACCCTTCATTCGATTATCTTGTGGATGCAGATAACGAAGTGATTCAGCCCTCCAAAGGACAAGTATATGTCCCTGTCTGCTATAGAAAAGAATATGAGATAAGAACAGGTGATGTGATGAGGATTGGAGAGGAAAAACTGATCATCGCCGGATTCCTGCGGGATTCCCAGATGAACTCCATGATGGCTTCTTCCAAACGGTTTCTGGTCAGTGAGATGGACTATGAGAGGCTCAGATCACTCGGAAGCGAAGAATATCTGATAGAGTTCAGGCTGAAAAAGGACAGCGATATTAATGCCTTTGCCACAGCATACAAAGATGCCGGACTGCCGGATAACGGACCGGCCATCACCTATCCTCTTATACGGATGATAAACGCACTGTCAGATGGCATGATGATTCTTGTAATACTGCTTGTAAGTATGGTTGTACTGTTTATCTCAATACTATGTATAAGGTATATCGTCCTGACACAGCTTGAAAAGGATAAGAGCGGAATCGGAATGCTGAAGGCAGTAGGAATATCAAGGCGTGACATAAAGAAATTGTATTTCTCAAAATATCTGCTTCTATCGGTGGCCGGATGCCTGGCCGGTATCCTTGTGGCTATGATCCTGGCAAATCCGGTCGGTGCACAGATGAAAGAATTATATGGTGATGCCGGAAACACAGGGCTTATATATGCATTCATGGTGTTTGGGGCACTTGTGACCGAGGGAATCATACTAGGCTCCGTGTACCATACCCTTCGCAGAACAGATAGAATGTCAGCAATTGATGTTCTTTACGGCAGAGGGAACTTTGGAAAAAGGAAAAATCTCTGGCTGCCTCTAATGGCCATCACTGCAGCAGCTATGTTTATGATCCTCCTGCCATGGAATATGAAGTCCACCATCGAGGCTCCAGAATTCGTAACCTATATGGGGATTGGAGAGAGCCAGATCCGTATAGATATAAGGCAGACTGAAAATGTCAGAAAGACTGCAGCCTCCGTGACCCAGGATATGGATCATGACAGCAGAGTCCAGGATTATGTACTGATGGAGACCGGCTCATATAAAACAAGGCTTCCGGACGGCTCCTGTTATAACCTGATGATTGAAAACGGGGACCACAGCAGGTTTCCGGTGAGATATGTTCAGGGAAGCTATCCGGTAAAGGACAGAGAAATAGCCCTGTCTGTCCTCAATGCTGAAGAGTTGGGAGTAAAGTTAGGCGATATGATTGTCGTCTGCAGGGAAATGGAAAATGGAAGCAGGGGGGAAGAAGCCTGCCGTGTCTGTGGGATATATTCAGATATCACGAACGGAGGAAAAACAGCCAAAGCCTGCATGGAAGACCCGGATGATGTGACGCCCGTCATGTGGAGTATCATCTACCTGTCCCTTAGGGATGAGCAGCTTGCCGGAGAGTGGACGAGGGAATACCAGAGCCGCTATTCGTCTTCTGAAGATGCTGTCAAAGTGACTCAGATTTCCGATTATTTAAAGGGAACTTATGGACAGACTATCCGGAATATTTCAAATGCATCCGCCGTCTCGGCTGTCATGGCTTGCTTTGTATTGTTTGTGGTAATGCTTCTGATGATGCGGCTGGTGATCTGGAGAGAACGGAATGACAGCTCACTTAAAAAAGCCCTGGGATTCACCTCTTCAGATATCCGCCGGGACTATCTTAAGAAGGTTTTGGCTTATCTACTACCCGGTATGGTACTGGGAATCTTTGCGGGGATCGTTCCGGGACAGAGCCTGGCGGCACTGCTTCTTCAATCGATGGGTGCATACAGTTTTCAATTTATTATCGAACCTGCTGCAGTATTTGTGGCCGCACCGGCTGTGGTCATGGCATCTGCCTTGATTGGGGCACTTCTGAGTTTTATAGAGGTAAAAAATATCCATGCCTGGGAATGCCTCACTGCAGGAACGGTAAAGTAGGAAGCTCAAAGCAGGAAGTTCAAACTAGGAAGCTCAAAGCAGGAAGCTCAAAACAGATATATAGAGAAATGGAGATCAATATGAATGAATTACTGCAAGTAAAACATCTGGGGAAAGCAGATATCCTTAGAGATATCAGTTTTGCAATCAGACAAGGGGAGATGGTCGCTGTTATGGGGCCTTCCGGATCTGGAAAGTCTACGCTTCTTTACAATGTATCAGGGATGGATGAGCCTGATACAGGCCAGGTGCTGCTGGGACATACCGTGATCACCGACCTGAATGAGGATGAAAAAGCCAGACTGAGACTGAAAAGAATGGGTTTTGTTTTCCAGCAGATGAATGTGATGGACAATCTGAACATAATAGATAATATCCTTTTGCCCGCAGTCCATGCAGACAGGAAGCGTAAAAAGGGATATTACAAGAGGGCAATGGCTTTGATGGATGGATTCCACATCGGCGATCTGGCGGAACGAAAAGTGAATGAAGTGTCGGGGGGCCAGCTGCAAAGAGCATGCATATGCCGCAGTATGATGCTGGAGCCAGAAATCATATTTGCCGATGAACCGACAGGAGCCCTGAACCAGACTGCAGCATCGGAAGTGATAGGAGCATTCCGGGAAATTAATGCAGGGGGGACAACGATATTAATGGTTACACATGACAGCAAGGTTGCCGCCATGTGTGAGAGAATCCTTTATCTGCTGGACGGAGAGATCAGAGGAGAGCTGAAACTTGGAAAGAATGCAGCCAAAGATAAAGATAGCAGAGAACGTGAGCAGGAAACCATAAGATGGCTGGATAAGATGGGATGGTAGATCAGAAATCACCCCCTGATTAGCCAATGGGGACATTGGTCCCGTGGGTGGGTCGGCTCTTATGCCATTTCCTGGTTTAGAGGAAAAGGTAAGTTGACTTTTACTGTCTTTTGCTTTCAGATATACGCATCTGAATAATTGACAAGAAAAATCCTTGACTCTATAATAAATATTATAAAAACAAAGTGATAAAAGGAGAAGAAAAAACATGACCAAGAAGCTTAGCTTGTTATCGATTCTGCTGGTATTATTGCTGGCTCTGGCCGGATGTGGAAATGCCAGCCCCGCAGTGGAAACAACGGAGGCGGATACAAATCAGGTGGGAGAGGAGACGACTGAGGATGCATCAGAGGGTTACCTGATTTTCTTCAACACAGAAGGTTTGGGTCAGATCGCTTACGCAAAAGAAGGAGAGGAACTGGAATTCAATGACGACTATCCAGTCCAGTCCGGTCAGATTACCCTTGCTCCCTCAGAGAAGCTTACCCTCGGGGCCAAGCCGGATGAAGAGTGGAAGTTCGTAAAGTGGACAGTAAACGGGGAAGACTATTCGACAGAAGAGCAGATTACTATCACAGCAACTGAGGATACAGATATAATGGCTTACTTTGATGTAGAATAGATACGAAAAAGGAAGCGGTCCAGTTAGGATCTGCCCATTTGAAAAATACCTTGAATATCTGAATTTTCCCAAATAAGGGAATATAAAACGTCCCACAGGGTGCGATGTACTGGCCCATTATTATGATTCATTAAAGTATTTCAAGATTCTTCTCTTCAGCGGAATCGTGATGATTCCCTTAGGAATTATTCTCTTCATGGTTGGCCTGGCTCAGTAAAACTGGTAAATACATTATTATTTTGCTCATAAGTTGTCTGAAGGGTATTGATTTGAAGACCAGAATGTGGGAAGATGATTTCCAGGCAAGGGTTTAAGGAGGGAAAGTAATGGCATCAAGCAAAGAATATCTGCAATACATACTGGACCAGCTCTCAGGTCTGGAGGATATAACCTATCGTGCCATGATGGGAGAATACATCATCTACTATCGCGGTAAGGTGGTCGGCGGTATTTACGATAATCGTTTTCTCGTTAAGCCGGTGAAGTCAGCTTTGGCTATGATGCCGAAGGCAGATATGGAACTGCCCTATGAAGGCGCGAATGAAATGCTGCTGGTTGATGATGTGGATAACAGGGACTTTCTGCGGGAACTGCTGGAAGTCATGTACGAGGAGCTGCCTGCTTTAAAAAAGAGAAGAAAATGAAAGGATGGGCTCAACGGTTGATCCTCTTTTTTAGTTCGCCTAAAATAGCTAACTAAGCTCATGAAGATGTCTATGGTAGCTTTGTGGAGATCATAGCCTTGTGGGGAAACCTTCAGGGCTTTTTCTATGGATGATGCATAATGGGAAGGAGTAATTATTATGACTAAGAGAAATATCGATATTACAGAATGTGCAAATATAGTGACTGAGTGTCTGAAAAAGGGGGTTTTTCTCACGACAAAAGCCGGGGACAAGGTCAACTCCATGGTCATAGGCTGGGGCCACATTGGTAGGATCTGGGAGAGACCGGTGTTTATAACCTACGTCAGAGACTGCCGCTATACCTATGAGATGCTGGAACGAAATCCGGAATTCACGATCAACGTCCCGATTAAGGGGCTGGATAAGGAAGCATTCCGAATCTGTGGGACGAAAAGCGGACGGGATATGGATAAGATTGCTGAAGCCGGGCTTAGCCTGGAAGAAGCAGAGGTGATTACAGTTCCGGGGATCCGGGAGTTTCCCCTCACACTGGAGTGCCGGGTGATTTACAAAGAAGACCAGGATGCCTCAAAACTGCCGGAAGATATCCGTAAGAAATTTTATTCGGTTGAAACATCAGAACACACCGCTTTTTACGGTGAGATCCTGGCAGCCTATGTTATAGAATAATATATTGGTATGGCCAAATTGGAACTTTAGAGGAGGAATATATATGCCTTGTGCTTGTCCAGGAATAGGGATAGGTTCAGGGCATATTATTTTTTATATTGGAGTTATGGATAAATAGAAACATAAAATATATTGACGCGATGTCAGAATAAATCTATAATATATATTAACACGATATTAGAATAGAAACACAGTTATTGGAAAGGAGGCATTATGCCCAAAGGTTCACCGGAATTGACTGCCGCAAGGAAAGAAGAAATCATCAATGCCTGTGAGCAGTTATACCAGACCATGAGCTTTAAAAATATCACCCTGAAAGAGATCGGCAAGGTGACATCCTTTACCAGGACTTCAATCTATAACTATTTTCAGACAAAGGAAGAGATATTCCTGGCCCTTTACCAAAGGGAGTATGACAGGTGGAATGAAGACCTTCAGCTTATCCTCAATGGACATGAAGAGCTTGGCAAGGAAGAGCTGGCGGTTGAGATTGCAGGGTCCATAGCAAACAGGGACCAGCTCCTGAAGCTTCTTTCCATGAATAATTATGATATGGAAGCCAACAGCCGCCCGGAGCTTTTAAGGGCTTTTAAGCTTGCCTATGGAGAGTCCATGAAGAATATGACCAGGATTCTCACGAAGTTCTGTCCTGAAAAATCTGCGGGGGATATTCAAAATATTATCTATATTTTCTTCCCCTTTATGTTTGGAATCTATCCCTACACGGCTGTCACCGATAAACAGCGGGAAGCCATGGAGAAGGCAGATGTGAATTTTGTATTTCAGTCCATTTTTGAGATCACAAACAGCTGCCTGTTAAAGCTTCTGTAAAGCGAGCTAGGCAGTTTACAAAAGATTCAAGGAGGAGAATATTGCTCTCACACCATACAGTGCATTTGCCAGTGGCAGACTGTTCAGGAGACCGGGTGAAAATGGTATAAAGCGTGCAGTAATATATAATTTCCCGGCAGGAAGTCATAACGAATGTTAGGATCGTCCTGCCGGGATTTTTTTAATGGACAAAGGTACTATCTGCAATGTTATAATTATAATATAATGTCCTCAATACAAAAAGAGAAGCCAGGGGGGAAGATTTGGAATATATAGATATCTATGATGCAAACCAAAGAAAAACAGGCAGAATCAGGAGAAGAGGAGAGAGTCTTATGAAGGGAGAGTATATCCTGGTTGTTCATGCCTGTATCATGAATCCTGAGGGTAAGATGTTGATTCAGAAGAGGTCTCAAAGTAAAAACCAGTATGCCGGTCTCTGGGATTTGTCGGCAGGGGGCCATGCCCGTGCCGGAGAGACAAGTCTTGAAGCAGTAAGAAGAGAGGTCTGGGAAGAACTTGGTCTTGCAGTCTCTGATGGACTTATATATCTATTCACAGAGCCCTTTCATCAGGTTTTAGATGATATTTACTATCTCAAATATGAAGGGAGCCTGGACCAGTTGAAGTGGCAGACCAGTGAGATAGAAGAAATCGGATGGGCCTCTTGCCGGGAGATTCTTATGATGATAAAAGAAGGGACTTTTGTCGATTATACAGAAGATTGTATCAGGAAAATTTTTGCTAAATGTTGATGTGATTCTCAGATGATAAGCAGAGCTTACTGAGCACCGTCGAACAGATGAAAATATAAGCTATATCCGTGGACTGGGAACCTTTGGGCTTTCCCGTGGCCTGATTGCTGAGGCAGGCATGGCAGGACGATTTACCAGTATCATTCTAGACGCTAAATACGAGCCTGATCGACGGCCTTATTCAGCTGCTTACGAGTATTGCATCCATTGCGGAGCCTGTGTGAGACGTTGCCCGGCCGGGACAGCCGGATAATTTCTTCTGTTTCAGTTGTCCGCCCTGGATAGCTTTTGAATCCTATTCCAGCCAGACTCCCGGAAGAATTCCTCCCCTGTTTCCGATTATTGTCTGCGGGAAATATGAGAAGACAGATCAGGGCTGCATGATGCCCGTTTCTCTCACCGTCTCTCATGCCGCTATGGACGGGTACCATATCAGCCAGTTCTTTGACCGGCTCCAGGAAAACCTGGATACGGTAAGGATCACTGAGAAAGTTTGATTAAGATCCGGCAGCAGTAAGTCTGGACCTGTATCAAGGGCCCAACCTTGAAATTTTTGAAAAATGACAGCTTGAATTTTTTAAATTTTTCTCTTATAATAAGCAATGACGTGTGGCCGTTTTAACTGCGTAAATCCAGTTATCGGCCACACGTTTTTTTTGCCAAAGGAGAGGGAAAACGGCGTGAAGGGAGTCGTACCATGGTGGTTCCCTGTGACGATAACCTGGGCGAAAAAGAATATTGTTACTACAGAGTATAGCGTGTAGCCATTGGCGTAAAACCAGCTGATGGCTGCACGTTTTTTTGAAAGGATGTGATTTCAATGGAACAGGAAACAAATCAGTTTTTAGGGGAAGAGCATATTGGTAAATTGATGCGAAAATATGCAATCCCCTGTATCATCTCTCTTCTGGTAGGGGCACTTTACAATATCGTGGATCAGATATTTATTGCCAATGCATCATACCTTGGCTCCTATGGCAATGCCGCCAATACGGTAGTATTTCCTCTTACGGTCATTGCTCTGGCCATTGCCGTAATGATTGGTGACGGCTGCTGTGCTTTTGTCAGTCTGAGTCTGGGAAGAAGAGAGCCAGAGACAGGGAAGAAGAGTGTTGGAAATTCCATAACCATGGTAATTGTCAGCAGCCTGGTACTTGCTGTCCTCTATCTGGTTTTCAGCAATCAGATCATCGCCATGTTTGGAGGAACTGTAAATGCTGAAACTTTTAAGCATTCAAAAGAGTATTTCTTTTACATCACCTTGGGGATTCCATTCTATATGTTTGGCCAGGCCCTGACTCCCATTATCAGGGCAGACGGAAGTCCCCGCTTTGCCATGGCTTCAACACTGGCTGGGGCGGGGGCCAATATTATACTGGATCCGCTTTTTATCTTTGCCTTCAAATGGGGGATGATGGGGGCAGCTGTGGCTACGGTTTTCGGCCAGATTCTGACTGCTTTTCTGGCTGTCTGGTATGTCCTTCACATGAAGCTGGTCAAACCTGCAAAAGCAGACTTTAGGCTGGAAGGCAGTATTTGCCGCAAGACCATGGTCCTTGGCATGACCAGCTTCCTGTCGCAGATCTCCCTGGTTGCGGCCATGGCGGCTATTAACAATATGATCAGGAAATACGGGGCTCTTGACCCTGTTTTCGGCCAGGAACAGTACGCCCAGATTCCTATGGCGGTAGTGGGTATCGTTATGAAGTTTTTCCAGATTGTCATTTCCATCGTTGTCGGTATGGCAGCAGGATGTATTCCGGTTGTCGGGTTTAATATGGGAGCCGGGAAGAGAGACCGGGTCAAAGAATTATTTACAAAACTTCTTATTGCGGAGGCATCGGTCGGGTTTGTGGCCCTCCTTATTGTAGAATTGTTCCCGGGGCAGCTGATCAATATCTTTGGGGCGGCCAATGAGAGCGTATACTATACAAACTTTGCGGTCAAGGCATTCCGCATCTACCTATGTATGATGGTATTTGCCTGCGTAAATAAGGCTTGTTTTATCTTCCTTCAGGCCATGGGAAAAGCAGCGGAATCAACGATACTTTCCATGGTTCGTGAGATTGTATTTGGCGTCGGCTTTGCCTTATTGTTACCACGCTTCTTCGGACTGGATGGGGTTTTGTATTCCATGCCCCTGTCGGATATTCTTACTTTTGCCATTTCAGTCATTTTGATTATAAAAACATATAAGGAGTTAAAAACCCTGCATTATAGCCTTGCATTATAGCCCTGTATTGTTCCGCTATTTACCGATATATTATTCCGATTACATTAACATTATTCCGATAAAATGCTATAATAAAGCATCGTATTGGAGGTCAGGCTAATACATACATTTTTATAATGATGGCAATGGAGGGACTCCTGGCCGGCTATATCAAGGCAAGACTGGATACCTTTTTGAAGATGTTAGCGAATAAATAATTATGGATGATACAGGAGTGAAAATGTTCAGGAAACATAAAGAAACGATACCTCAAAAAGAGATTAGCTTCCGAAGGCTTTGCCTTCAGGCACTGCCTGAGATGTGGGCCTTCCAGCTTCTGGCGGGTCTCTTCCTTGCAATTCCTGCTTCATTTATGACCAGGCTGATTGGCTGGGTAGCAGGACTGGACGGAGATGTCGTTACGACTGCCGATATGAAATCCTTTCTCATGAGCTGGAAGTTCCCGGTGATACTGATTCTTGGATTTGGTCTTATTCTCATGTACCTGGTCTTTGAATTGCTTGCACAGGTTTATCTGACAGATATTATTCTGAATGGCCGGAGGGCAGGATTGAGAGAGAGCATTGGCAGCGGGATCAAATCTTTAAAAAGATTTATGAATCCGTCAGGAATAGGAATGATTCTATTCATCTTTATTGCGGTCCCTATTTGCGGGATAGGATTTACCCTCAGTCTGTCTGAATCCTTCTATATTCCGAATTTTATTATGGAGGTTGTCTTTAATAATCCGCTCTATACGGCGGCTTATATCACCTTGATTTTTATCCTGATCTGGATTTCTTTTCAGTCATTTTTTATCTTGCATGCGGTTCTACTGGATGGCATGACAGCTTCTGAGGGAAGGAAATATTCTTCCCGGCTTGTAAAAGAACACAGGGGCGAATTCCTGAAAGGGCTGATTCTGAACATTTTGGTGATTATTATCATACTCTATATATCAAGTAATATGTTTGACAGGATTCCAAAGTGGATTCTGGGAGACTTGGGAGAGAGTCTGCCTAAGAATTACTGGATTGATTTCGGGGAGATGATGGAGACCGGGGCAGGGCTTTCAGAGTTGGATGTAAAAATCATAGTCTACCGGTCAGTGGCTGTCTTTGCCGTGCTGGTGGAGAAATATCTGGCCTACATAGTGACAGTACTTTGCGGGGCTTATTTTATGCTGCGCCTTAACCGGTATTATCTGGAGTATTCCGGAAAAGGCCGCAACCTCTGGCCGGAGCGGCCGAAGAAAGGCCGGTATATGAGGAAGATCCTGCTGATCCTTCTCATATTTGCAGGATTTGGCCTGTTATCGATTGGTTTAGGTCTATTTTATAATAATATTTTCACACGGGAGGAACCCGTGAAGATTGTAGCCCACCGTGCAGGTGGAAGGATGGCATCGGAGAATTCCCTCCAGGGGCTGGAGAAGGCCATTGAGCATAATTGCTATGGTTCGGAGACTGATGTCCAACGCACCAGGGATGGTTATTACATCATCAATCATGACGATGACTTCAAAAGACTTGCCAGTGTGGCAAAGGCTCCCAAGGATATGACTATGGACGAGCTTGGGAAGCTCAGGATCCGGGATACGACCGGGAACGGACAGAAACTTCCTGTTGTAACAATCGAGGAGATGCTGGATGTCATCAAGGGCAAGGAGAAACTTTTTGTAGAGTTGAAGGGTGTGACGGCTGACAATCAGATGGTGGATGACCTGGTCCGCATCATCCGGGAACACGACTGTGTGGAAGATACGGTCCTGATTTCCCTGAACTATGGGGTTATCAAATATGCGGAGACAGCCTATCCCGAATTTGAAACAGGCCTCCTCTTCTTTGCCAGTCTGGGAGATGTGTCAAAACTTAAATGTGATATTCTGATCATGGAGGAGGAGACAGCCAGCTCTGATAATATCAGTAATATTCACGAAGCGGGTAAACAGGCTATGGTCTGGACGGTGAATACCGAAGAGGGAATGTATCATTTCCTGGATTCATTTGCCGATGGGGTGATCACGGATGAGATTGTGCTGGCAGAGGAAGTGCAGGCAGACCTGGATGACAGGACAGACCTGGAAGTCCTGGAAGACAAGCTGCAGTTTAACTGAGGGAGTATAAGGGAGTATAAGGCACTATGAAAAAAAGGACATCTAAGGAAATATTTGCAGAGACCCTGCTGGAACTTAGCAGACATATTCCCATAGATAAGATTACCGTGACCAAACTGGTTGAGGAGAGCGGCCTGTCCTCTAAAACCTTCTATAATCATTTCCAGAACAAATCAGATTTAATGATTTATATAGAGGAGTCTGAGATAGCCAGACTCCATAAGAAGCTGGAAAATAGTAATTACAGGTTTGAGGACTATCTGAAAGACGGGGTCCTCTACTACAGAAAAATAAAGCACTTCATCCGGAATGCGGTCAATCACACTTCAGGACACGAGGATTATGGAAGGCTTCGCGCGGAGGCTGCCTATCAGTCCATCCTTTCATTTCTGTTAAAAACAAATGGCCTGGAGAGACTGGATAAGGATCTGACCTTTGCCTTGAGGCTCTATGTGTTTGGTCTGGTGGAAATGTTTGCAAGACATGTACTGGATGATAGTCCTATGTCAGACGAGGGCTTTGTGGAGCTTTGTAAAGAGTGTATGCCGGAGAAGTTGAAACCTTATTTGCTAAGAATGAATTCATAATATTATACTTACAGGAAAAAGGGTGATTTGTGTAAATGTACACAGATTACCCTTTTTCCCAATTGTATCCTTTTCTCATGGGGTTATACTTTGGATATAGGCTTATCCGGTCAGTGAAAGGAAATGAGCCGCACTTTGCAGCTCTGTCTCTATAGCTGCAGCTGCTTACGGTGCCAGGGACGGCCCGTGACCGGACAGGAGTTTAAAACCAACTGACAGAATTCATCTGGAAAAGGAAACTCGTGTTAGCAAAGTAGTGTCCTCCATGTCCTCAAAGGAGGGTTAGTGTCTTTAGAGGACAATGGAAACTCGTGGTATGTCCTTGATGTCCTCCATGTCTTCGAACTGATATAAAATATCCATGCTAAATCAAAGAAAGGAGCATGGATATGAAGACAGTAGAGTTCAAGACCGCTGATGGGAGGACAAGGTATTACCTTGCTGGGGAAGATGGTCTCCCAGTGGAGCCGGTGATAAAGTTCCTGAAGTTCAGGGATGCCGCTGGCTACGCAAGAAATACGCTCAAAGGAGAGTGTATACACCTTATGCACTACTTTGAGTTTCTCGAGGAAAGAGGGACGCTGTACGAAGATGTAACGATAGATGACCTGGCCAGATTTGTTGGTTGGCTCAAGAACCCGGACATTGAAAAGAAAATAGTTGCATTCAGGGAGAAGCCCGCACATGCGGCAGAAACGATCAACAAGCACGTTGATACGGTGATAGCATTCTATGACTACCTGATGAGGCACGATGGACTGGAGAATCGGTTATCCGAGAAGCTGGTGGTATTCGTCAAGAATCCCAGTCCGGCGTATAGGAGTTTCCTGTACGGGATTGCAGACAGCAAACCGACAAAGAGCCATATGCTGAAAATGCCTGTGTCCAAGAGAGTGGTAAAGACCATCAAGAAAGAAGAAGCTGTTGTCCTTTTGGAGGCATGCCATAACCTGAGGGATTACTTCCTGCTCTCTCTTCTGTTTGAGACAGGAATGCGAATAGGTGAGGCATTGGCGCTTTGGCTTGAGGATTTCGATATCTCCGGAAAGAAGATCCACATCTGTGACAGAGGGGAATTGGAAAACCTGGCAGAGATAAAGACTGTGGAAAGCCCCAGGATACTGGACTGCACGAATGAACTGATGGATCTCTTTACGGAGTATGTCAGCACGTATCATGATACGGATGTTGAAACAAACCATGTGCTGCTTAAGATCCGCGGAGACCATAAAGGCATGGCAATGGAGTATGCGGATGTAGATAACCTCTTCCGTGCACTCAGAAAGAGAACCGGCGTGTATGTCACGCCCCATATGTTCCGTCATACATCCTTGAGCCTGCTTCACGCCGCAGGATGGAATCCGGAGCTCTTGAAGGAACGTGCCGGACACAGGAACATTTACACCACCCTGAATACATATGTGCATCCGACGGAGGAAGAAGTCACCGAAGCCTTCCGTAAGGTGTCAGACAGCCTCAGAATGCCGGGAATCGGGAAGGAGGCTGATCAGTAATGGAAGCAGCCGCTATAGCATTCCCAAGCCTTTATCTGGTTGAGGACACGGATGAGAAATATAAAGAGATGACGGCATACCTGTCATCAGAAGACAGCTACTGGCTGAATAATGACATATGGAAGATGCAGGACAGTGCGTTCGCGGAAGCCGGGATAAAGGTTCCCATACAGAAGGTGCCAAAGAAGGGATGTGTCATCGCCGATTATTCTGAATACCCTTCCGAGAGGTTGAAAACCGAGGCAAAGTATCATCTGTTGCACAGCCTGAAAGAGAAATATATCACTGTTGTCGGAGTCGTCCATAACTACACTTGGGGAATCCGTAACTTATGGAGATATCTGCCGGAGGATACGATCAGTTTCAGCACGATTGATATACAGTTGTTCGAGGATTGTCTTCCTGAACTTCCGAAAACGGAACGGATCCAGCTGACAGCCGTCGTGCGGCAGATATGTGGGTTTATCAAGGGTTTCTACGATGACACTCCGGAGACGGAAAAGGATGTATGGCATGCTCTGAACATAAAGGGCACCAGACTTTCGGCGGCGATGAAACGCCAGAGCCCAAGCATGAACTTTACAGAGATCCCCGAGTACTATCGTCCTATGGTAAAGCGCTTTATGAAGCGCCTGATCATAAAGCGGAGCTGGTCATACTGCAAAGAACTTCTGATGTACATACGATATTTCTTCAAGTCCTTCTACGCACATGATCGTCATGATGGATTTCTTGAGAGTCTTAGCCGCAAGGACATGGAGGAATACTTTGGATGGGTTGCCGCCGATTATGCCGCCAAGAACGCGACCTTCCGCAGCAAGGCGATTTCGTTTATCCGCACGTTTCTTGACTACATACAGCTTTCGGAATATCCGGGAGTCCCGAAGAAGGACATAGACAGACTCATCTTTGATGATGACATACCGAAGAGGGAGCGCCCGGAAGATACGATGGCTAAAGTAAAGTATGTTCCGAAGCCTGTAAGGGATCAGATAGATGCATCTGTAAAAGAAATCGATCCACCGGAAATGATACCGGTTTACGTGCTTCTGCGGGAGACAGGATGGCGTGGAACCGATGTGCTTGGTCTGAGATATGACAGTTGCCTTGATTATGTGTGGAACGATAAGGATCAGTCCTATGTGCCATATCTGTGCGGTGAGATAACAAAGACTGGAATACCGATGCTGAAAATCCCGCTCAGAGATGAAGTGGGTGAGATGGTCAAGGGCCTTATAAAAACTGCCCGCGAGAAAAGTACGGAGGATAATAACCCCGACAGATATCTTTTCAATACATACGAAGGCAGATGCAAGGGGCTTCCGTATTCCAAAGTGGCATTTACTGATGCGGTACAGGAACTCATAGACCGCAAAGAGATCAGGGATGCTGACGGGGCTATATATCATTTCAAAGCCCATAGCCTGAGGCATACGCGGGCAAGTGAGTACACGGAGCAAGATATGCCGATAGGCGTGATACAGCAGATGCTCGGGCATTGCAGTTTGCAGATGACGCTCCACTATGCCAAGGTTTCTGAAAACAAGCTGTATGAGAAATGGAAGGAGACCGAAGAGCTTGGTCTTTTAAACATCAAGGCAAAAAAACCGGATGAGAAACAGAAAATCGGCCCAAAGACCGTGGATTATAAAAAGGTCAAGGCCAACCTGGATGCTGTGAAGGTACCGTTTGGCACCTGTTTCAAACCTTCAAAGCTGGGCTGTAAGCAACAGATAAATCACTGTCTTGAATGCGGTAGCTTCTGCAGCTGTGAGGATGACATACCCGAGTATGAAGCGGAGATCGAACGCATAAAGGAAAAAATACGACTTGGAGAGGAAATCGGACGCAGCGATTGGGTCACAAAGAATCAGGAATATCTGGCTGTTCTCGAGAAGATGGTTTGTCGGATCAGAGCTGAAAAGATAGTCCATAAGAATGGGGCGACCCGGGAGGATAGAGATGTCTGAACGGGAAGAATCGCTAAAGAAGAGCTGGATTAAACGCACCCATGATACGAGAGAAAAAGTACGAAGCACAATAAACATCATGGTTGCCTCTGAACAGGAAATAACGTTCTCGGGAGTGGCAAAACAAAGTGGCGTTGCCAGAAGTTTTTTGTATAAGGATCAGGAAATAAGACATGAAATAGAAAAATATCGTATCGAAACAAGAGATGTTGCTATGAGGAAAGCAACCCAGCGAAAAAAGACAGTTAAATCAAGAGATACGGTCATAGAAGCGAAAGATAAAAGAATAAAAAAGCTGGAGGAAGAGATCCGGCAGTTAAAACTGGAGTTACAGACCCTCAGGGGTCAGTTATACGATAGTAGGTAAATCAGTTCGAGGACATGTCCTCGAACGAAAAATACAGTGTTTTCGGGGCTTTCAGCCCCGGAACACGAGTTTCGTAGTGGAGGGTAACCGCCATGAAAAACAGAGTATGTGAGATACTGGGAATCGAGAAGCCGATCATTTGAGGGTGGTACCGTACCTAACAAAGTAGTCGGCACATTTGCCGTTGTGCCCATGATCGTGGACGCGGCTAAGGGTAGAGTTCCGGTTATGGCTTGTGGCGGTATCGTTGATGAGAGAACAGCTAAAGCAGCCTTTGTATTAGGTGCTGAAGGACTCTTTGTGGGAACTGCTTTCCTGATTTCCGAGGAGTCTGTTGTGGCAGATAACATTAAGGAGATGGTTTTAAAGGCTGATGCCAATGACCTTCTCATGTATCGTACAGTTCCAGCTTTCTATCGTTCCCTGCTTGGTGAGCTGCCCAATAAGCTGCTTGAGATGAGCAAGGCAGGAGCGACTGAGGAAGAGATCTACCAGGCCCAGCATGCTTATGACGGTATGAGAGATGGCATGCTCTTCGGAGATCTCAGCAAAGGATATGCCTCTTTCGGACTTGGTATCTCCATGATTCATAAGATTGAACCGGTCAGTGTGATCATGGACCGGCTGATGAGAGGTATTGAGGGATAGTTTTAAAAAGAAATAAAGTAATGCTTTAAATATGATCAGCTAAGTCAGGAATTGCTTTATCATTACAGTTGGAGCAGGTTTAGCAGATACGAGCATGCATATATAAGAAAAGAATTGCAGCTATGATAGTTATTATCATGGCTGCAATTCTTTTTGAGAGCTTCTTTTATTCACAGCAATCCAGGCATTCTGTGAACTTTCTGACAGCTGCAGATGCAGCCCTGTTTCTTATGGCAGATCCGTCAGAATGATCCATTCACATCTTCAAAGGCACTTTTGTGGCTTAATGTCAGGTCAGTAAATCCCGCATTTTTTTGAAGTTGTCATGGGAACACAGGTCAAGATTTTGCTGGGCTGTCTCAAGACTGACATTTTCTTTTTTGAGCCATTGTTCTATAAAACCGGCGATTCCACAGCAGAAATATCTGGTGATCAGTTCCCCCTGGTTTGTGATGGGTCTGTGCTCAGCGACGACGGAATAGTGCTTCAGGAAAGCATTGTATAGGGAATCACTTAGGAATATCAGAAAAAGGTCGTTCCCATTCCGTAGGGAATCGAATTCACTGCGGTGTTCATTTATAGTTTTCAATAATTTGTATATATAGATTTTAATTTTGTGATCATTCATTGCTCTCTGGTCAGGATCGATTGGCTGGGTACTTTCTTCGATCGTAGAAATGAGGTCATTCATAATTGCATTGTAAAGGGTTTCCTTGCTTTGGTAATGCTGATAAAATGCATTACGTGAGCATTTTGCTTCTTCACAGATAGACTTAATGGAGATTTTTTCAAGACAATTGTTCTCAAGTATCTTTAAAAGAGCTTTCTTAAGGTTTTCTTCTGTTTTTATAAAACGGAGGTCATTGCAATTCATATTTATCTCCTTAAATTACAGATAAGACATGATATGTCACTTAACAAACAAAACAGTGAAAGAATGCCAATTGAATATTTTATAGGACAAATGTAATATAAATATATGACAGATACTTCTATATTGCAAGAATTAGTCAAATTAATCAGGTTTACTTTATGAAGGTATCAGGAAAGGGTGATAATATGAAAATAGCTATCTTAAACGGAAGTCCCAAAGTTGGAAACACAGCAGCTATGGTTGAAGCCTTTAAGGAAGGTGCCCAGGCAGCAGGGCATGAGGTTGAAGTACTGCATGTTGGGAAAATGAAAATTGCAGGATGCCTTGCCTGTGAATACTGTCATGGTAAGGGAGAGGGCAAGTGCATACAGAAGGATGATATGGAAAAGGTTATGCCGGCCTATAAGGATGCGGACATGGTCGTATATGCATCCCCAATCTATTATTCAAACCTGACTGCCCAGCTTTGCGCAGCTATGCAGAGGGCCTATCCGATCGGTAAGCCCTCAAAGGCAACGAAGTCTGCCCTGCTCTTAAGCTCTGCAGCTCCGGGACCATATACCGGTGCCATCGGTGCATATCAGGCTGCTGTCGCTTTTATGGGCATTGAAGATGTTGGTGTAATCTGTGCGGCAGGCGAAGAGAATGGGTCTGATGCAAAGATGGAAGAGATCCGGGCTTTTGCAAAAGCACTGTAACAGGAGTGTGTAAAGGGTAACAGATTAAACATATTAAGGTAATAATTAGAAGTGTTATGTGGGAGCTGACGTTTCTGGACACCAGGACGTCAGCTCTTAAATAATATATTGAAATGATAACTGATTATTGTATATTATGTATGTAGGTAAATATATTAAGTCATTTTCTTTTGTTTTAAGGAGAGAGGGCCTATGAAGATTCTGTATAACGACGGACATGTTGATGAATGTCCAAAAGGGATGGAAAATGAAGTGCTCAGACATTCCGCAGTTCATATTATGGCACAGGCGGTAAAACGCTTATATCCGGAAGCACATTTTGCCTACGGGCCAGCCACAGAAACCGGATTCCGCTATGATATTGACCTGGGAGACAAGGCCATCAGTGAGAATGATTTCCCGGCTATTGAGGCGGAAATGAAAAAAATCACAAAAGAGAATCTGCCCTTTAAGGCCTTTTCTCTGCCAAGAAATGAGGCCGTCCGGCTCATGCAGGACCGTGGTGAGATCTATAAAGCGGAGCATATCGGGGATCTTCCTGAGGACGAAACCATCACATTTTTCCAGCAGGGTGATTATATTGACATGTGCAGAGGGCCTCATCTGAGATACACGAAAGCCCTGAAGATTTTTAAACTGACTGCTGTTTCCGGCGCATACTGGAAGAATAACCAGAATAATAAAATGCTTACCCGCTTAAATGGGGTGGCATATTTCACTAAGGAAGAGCTTGCCGATTATGAAAGAAGGACAGCAGAAGCGAAATCCCGGGATCACCGCCTGATCGGAAAGCAGATGAAGCTTTTTATGACCGACGATCTGGTTGGAAAAGGCCTTCCCATGTTTCTGCCAAAAGGGTATACCATATGGCAGCTGCTGGAGAATTACATCAAGGAAAAGGAAAGAAAACTTGGCTATCAGCATGTTCTAACCCCCTGTGTCGGAACTGTGGGATTATATCAGACCAGTGGACATTGGGCCCATTATAAAGAGAATATGTTCCCTGTCATGGATTTGGAAGATGAGCAGTTCGTCCTGCGGCCCATGAACTGTCCCCATCATATGATGATCTATGCAAATCAGATGCATTCCTACCGGGACCTGCCGGTCAGAATAGGAGAGGTTGCCCACGATTTCCGCTTCGAGCCAAGCGGGACCCTGAAGGGGATAGAGAGGGCGAGACATTTCTGTCAGAATGACGCCCACCTGTTTGTGACATCGGACCAGATTAAAGAAGAAGTCAGCAATGTTGTCGATCTGATTTTTGATGTGTATAAAGATTTTGGGATCACAGACTACCGGTGTGTGCTGTCCCTGCGCGATCCGGAAGACAAAGAAAAATACCATCCGGATGATGAGATGTGGGAACATGCGGAGACTGCCCTCAGGGAAGTATTGAACGATCTTGAGATCGATTTTACAGAAGAGATCGGTGAGGCGGCATTTTATGGACCCAAACTGGATGTAAATGTAAAGCCTGCCATCGGACCGGAGTATACTCTTTCAACCTGTCAGCTGGATTTCTGTCTGCCCGCAAAATTCAATTTGAAATATACGGACAGGGATAGTTCAGAAAAAACACCGGTTGTACTTCACAGGGCAATCCTTGGAAGTCTGGATCGCTTCATGGCTTATCTGATCGAAGAGACAAAAGGAGTATTCCCCACCTGGCTGGCTCCTGTCCAGATCAAGGTCCTTCCGGTATCGGAAAAGAGTATAGACTATGCAAGGGAAGTATTTGTGAAACTGCAGGGAGAAGGCTTCCGCACGGAATTAGATGACCGCAACGAGAAGATCGGTTATAAGATACGTAGTGCAAGGCAGGATGACAAGGTTCCCTATATGATTATTATCGGCCAGAAAGAGACTGCGGACCAGATCATATCAGTCCGGGACCGGGCGACAGACCAGACCACAGTCTATGGAGTGGAAGAATTTATAGAAAAGATGCATAAAGAAATATCCGAAAAAGAAGCATAAAGAAATATTCAAAAAAGAAGCATGAAGAAATATCCGGAAAAGAGGCATAAAGAAATATACGGAATAGTCTGATGAGGAGCTGACTGATTATGAAAGAGATTTTTACAGGCTTCCATATTGGACATACAGAATAATATTATTTTAGCATTGGATTTTTAAGCACCCTATTAATCGGGTGCTTTTTCTATGGAGAAAAATTATGGAATGATTCAAAGAAAAATATCTGGGTCATTATTCAAATACTTGAAATTGACTATTGATATATTTTTCATATCTGATATATTATACATAGTTTATGAACGATTTTTGTCAAATATATATTGTAAATGAGTTTTTTTGTTTGAAAACCAATTGGAAGGAGATGTACCATGTCCATACCCATTACCAAGGCAAATACAAGCGGCAGCAGCTGCGGGGAGATCTGTCCCTGCAATGACCCCTGCCCGATCCAGCAGGCAGTATCGCTGATCGGGGGAAAGTGGAAGATGCGGATTCTTTGCAGTCTGACTGTTGACGGGAAGCTCCGCTATAACGATTTGAAGCAAAAGACCAGGGGGATTACCCCTGCCATGTTGTCGGCCTCCCTTAAGGAATTGGAAGCCGGTGGACTTATTACCCGGACCCAGTATGCGGAGATGCCTGTCCGGGTGGAATACAGCCTGACAGAACATGGCAAAGAACTCTGGCCGATCCTGCACCGGCTGGTACACTGGGCCCGTAATGAAGAATTTGATTCTGATGTAGAGGTGGAGGAAATAAAGTTTCATGGATAGGTTATTGAGATTGTTGATCTATGTCTTGGTCTGGCTGGCAAGATATACCAGGCGGCTGGCCCGCATGGGCATAGGGAACTATGAGGAGTGGCGTCCGGGAAAGAAGCTGAAGTTGCTTCTGGTCGGCTATAATGGTGCCAGAAATACCGGCGCTGATGTGAGGACTGCCTCTATCGCAAGGCAACTGAAACAGGTCTATGGTCCGGACCAGGTTGAAATTACGATAATGGCACTGAATCCGGAAGGACTGCGGCCTTATTTTGATGAAGATGTCAATTTGTACGGATTTACTACCGCATTTTTGCTTCCACTCTACCGGGCATGCTCGGTTCATCACGCGGTAGTCATTGCGGAAGGGTCTGTCCTCAAAGGAACCTTTGCTGACGCATTGACTCTTTATTTCTGTGAGGCCTGCGGCATTATGCGAAGCCAGGGCAAGCCCTGTATCGCTTATGGCGTGGAGGCAGGGCATATGGATGCCTTTCTGAAAAAGGCTGCGGCTGATCTCTGCAGGGATACTTATTTTATCGCCAGAAGTGAGGCATCCCTGAAAGTGGTCCGGTCACTGGGACTGAGGGGCCATATAGGCACTGACGCAGCGTGGTGCTATGATGGAGCCGTGAGTGACAGTAAAGCGCAGGAGTGGCTCAGAGCATCCGGCTGGGATGGCAAAAAAGAGTGTATTGGCGTGGCAGTAATCGATGCTTTTTGCTGGCCGGTACGGTCTTCCCTGACCAGGTACATTACCCGCCAGACAAAGGGACGTTATGAAAAATGGTATTATTTCAGTCAGTCAGAGAAGAGAAGCAGGGCCCTGGAGCGGTATATTGACCGCATAGCCCGTACTGTAAACCGCATAGCCCGGGAAGAGGATATGTTCCCCGTCGTCATCGGCATGGAGAAACTGGATGCAGATGCCTGCAGAATGCTGCAGGCAAAGCTGGAAAGACCCTGCGCCATGCTGCTGTCCGCAGATGAAAAGGCGGACCTGATCACGGGGGTGCTGAGGCAGATGGACCTGCTGGTGACTTCCCGCTATCATGCCGCTGTGTTAAGTATGGAGCGTGGCATCCCTGTCATTGCCCTTTCCATGGACGAGCGGCTGGACTCCCTGATGACAGAATGCGGCTTAGCCGAGAAGTATCTCTTCCACACGACAGACAAGGACCTGGGCGGTCATCTCTATAAGGCAGTCAAGGACGCCGGAAATCATAGCGAAGAGATTGGAGCAATCATTCACAGGCAGACGGCCAGCTATAAGAAGCAGCTGGACCAGATGGGACATTTTCTGAAAGTCTATATTCGGGAAAGACTGGTAAATAAAGAGAGAATAAGAAAAATAAAGAATAGGAAAGCTGGAAAACAGAAAAATAAGAAAACAGAAAAGATAGAAAACAGAGAAGCAAGAAAACATAAAAGATAGAGAACAGAAAAGACAAAGATTAGGAAAGCTGGAGAATAGGAAAGCTAGGAATAGGAAAGATAGTATGGCTTATTTCATTACAGGAGGAACAGGTTTTGTGGGGACGGAAGTCGCAGCGGCACTGCTGGGGACTTCGGATGAGACCATATATACCCTGGTCCGGGCAGCAGATGAAGAGGTTGCAGTACACCGTCTGAAGACGGTCTGGTACGATATGCCTGAATTATATAGTGAGATTGGAGAACGGATCAAGCCCATTGCCGGTGACTTCCTGCAGGAGAATCTGGCCCTTTCAGAGGATCAGATTCAGGAACTGCGGGGGAAAATATCGCAGATCTTCCATATTGGGGCCGAGACCGGCATACAGAAGTCCAGAGAGGAGCTTATGGCCGTAAACCGGGATGGGACTTCCAATGTGATTGACTTTGCCCATAAGGTCAATCAGGACGGTAGCCTGGAGCGGCTTCTGTTTGTTTCCACTGCCTATACTGCCGGGCGCAGGTCCGGACGAATCCTGGAAAATGACCCTCTTCCCCATGACTATGCGACTTATTACGAAGAGAGCAAGGCAATGGCGGAGAGACTGGTCATGGAGTCCGGACTTCCTTACACCATCGCCAGGCCAGGCATGATCGTAGGCAACTCAAAGACAGGCAGAATCCGGAATTTTAATACTATTTATTATGTGCTCAAATTGATGCTGCAGGGCAAACTTCCAGTGATCCCGGTCTCAGCAAGACAGAAGCTGAACCTGGTGCCGGTGGATTACGTGGCGGACGCCATCGTCAAACTGGCAGGTCATCCCCGGGCCATTAATGCCTGTTTTCATCTGACACCGCCGGAAGAGAGTAAACCCGAAGCGGGAAAACTTGCAGGTCTCGTCCTGGACTGGGCCAGGGATAAGCTCCAGCTCAAACTGGCCCAACCGCTTTTTCTTCCCCTGCCCATGCTTGAGAAGATGGGTTTCAAACACAACCGCAGAACGGAGGAAAAGAAGAAAAATCTTCTCAGTAACCTGACTGCCCTGTTGGTGTATTTCTACGATGATCATATCTTTGACCGGTCGGGAATAGACCGGCTTCTGGGACCCTACCAACCTGACTGGAGAGACTATCTGGAGCCATTGCTGGAGTTTGCGTGCAGGCGTAATTTCCTTCATCAATCAGACCGCAGTGTGTTCGAACAGGTCCTCTTCCGGATGAAGAGCAGGACGGCACCAATCACCTATTATGATGTTGGCAAAAAGGGAATCAGGGAAACCACTGCAGGAAAAATGACCCAGAAGATCCAGCAGATTCGTCTGGGTTTGCAGCATCTGGGCGTAAAAAAAGGAGACCGGGTGGCATTGACCGGCATCAACTGTACCGATTATTTCGGACTGGATATTGCCATCGGTCTTTGCGGCGGCGTCACGGTTCCGATTTATTATACAACTCCCATGGAGGAGGTCAAAGTCCTCTTGAAAAAAAGCGGGACCCGATGGTTTTTTGTCGGTGACAGGAGAATGATGAAGCAGATTACTGCTTTGCCTGAGAAGATTCAGATTCCCGTAATTGCATTTTCTGATGGGATGAAAGTTGGCCGGAACAAGGGTAGGATTATGACCTGGCATGCGTTTTTAGAGGCCGGTAAGGACCAGACCCTTCTTCCGTCTGCGGTGCTGACGGACCCTGAAGATCTGGCCACCATCCGCTATACATCCGGCACGACAGGAGAACCGAAAGGTGTTATGTTTCATGCAGGGCAGCTGGCCTGGATGGGCTAGGTGCTGACAGCTCTTCTTCCCTGGAAGGAGAAACAGGAAGAGATGCGTTATCTTTCATTCCTGCCCCTGAGTCACGTTGTCGAAGGCATTCTGGCTTCCTACGCGCCCTATTATGTCCACTGTCCGGTGAAATACTATTACCTGAATGATTTTAACCAGCTGACGGCGGCCCTGCCTAAGGTGAGGCCGACAGTTTTCTTCTCTGTACCCAGGTTTTATGAAAAGTTATGGCAGCAGATCCTGGATAACCCGCTGGGTCAGAAATACCTGAAGGCCCCGGAGGGACCTGCCAGGAGAGCCCTCGGTAAAATTCTCAAGAGAGCTGTTCTCAAGAAAGCCGGTCTTGACCGGTGTTCCCAGCTTATCGTAGGTTCTGCCCCGGTCAGTGAAGAGCTTCTTAAGAATCTCAGAGAGCTGGGCATCGAAGTCCACAATGCTTATGGTCAGACTGAAGCTCCTTTGATTACGATTAACCGGCTGGGAGATAACGTGATTCCCTCAATTGGGACACCCCTTCCGGATACGGCGGTGACACTGGGAGAGGACGGAGAGCTGATCGTGGAAGGCCCCCAGGTCTGTCCCGGTTATTACGGCCTGGAAACAGATACGATTCAGAAGGGAATATTGAAGACCGGTGATTTGGGATCAATGGATGAAAAGGGCCATTTCTACCTGATCGGCAGGAAGAAAGAGATGATTATCACCTCTTATGGGAAAAATATCAACATTTCCAAGATAGAAGAAGGTCTCAAAAATATACCGGGTATTTCGGAAGCCCTGTTGATTGGGGAGAACCGTCCCTATTGTACGGCTCTGCTCTGGGGGGAAGAGAAGGCGGATATGTCTGGCCTGGCTGGACAGATTGAGACCATGAACAGGAAACTTTCCCACCCGGAGACAGTCCGGAGATGGGTATTGATAGACAGACCGCTGACCATCCGGGAGGGAGAACTGACACCCAACCTGAAAGTCAGGAGGAATGTAGTGGAGGAACATTTCCGGGATATCATTGAAAAAATGTATGATTCCTGATCTGGATTCTGAGGAGGTAAGATATGGGTAGTTCTGGGAGCAGGCCTTTCTGGCTTGCCAAATTGGAAGAGAATATGCCGGAACTGGTCCGGAAGCTGGAGCTTAGGGTCCTGATGCATATGACCGCCGTCTCCTGTGGCCGTAAAGCAGCTTCCATGCAGGGGATGGACAGCAGAGACCGTCTGGAATGTTACCGACATTTCACGGCAGCATCGGTAAAAGCCTGCAGTAAAGAGACCTTGCCTTCATTTAAGAAGAATATGTACCGCCGGGCTTTCCGGACCGGCAGGTGCCTATCCCTTCTTCCGGGTCTTAAAGAATGGGAGAATAAAAAGCGGCTGATTGTGCTCCTCTACCGAAATATCGGGATAGAACTGAGAATTGTAGAGGAAGAGGACAGGATAGAAGACAGGGCAAAAAAAGACTTGGGAGAAGAAGACAAAGGAAAACAAGACAGGGTAGAAGAAAACAGGGGAGAAAAGGACAGAAGAAAAGAAGGCAGGGTAGAAAAGAACAGGGGAAAGGATGACAGAGGAGAAAAGGAGAGAAGACAGACCGTCTGCCGGCTGAACATCCCCCACTGTTCCTTCAGCTCAGCCTACAGTCCTGAAACCTGCTGTGTGATGTTTGGCATGGATGCAGGTATTATCTGTGGTATACTGGGCGGGGGGAGGCTGGAATTTGTCCAGAGGAAAACGGAAGGCTGCCCCTGCTGCCGTGCCCTTTATCAGAAATGAGGAGAGACTGTATATGAGTAAAAGAAAGAAAGTGATCATCGTTGGGACCGGCGCCGGGGGAGCGGCGGCCGCCTGTGAACTGGCTGACCGCTTTGATGTGACGATTCTGGAAGCGGGGAAGGACTTCAAGCCCCTGCAGGTTCCCCTCGATTTGCTGGCTGCTTTCCGGAAAACCGGACTCTACTTTGACGAACGGATGATCCGGATCCTGATTCCCAACATGCAGGTGAGAAAGAGCAAGAGTATGGTCCTGGTAAATGGCATCGGAATTGGCGGAACTACCACCCTGGCAACGGGAAATGCTGTCCGCAGCGATGGATCGTTAAAGAAGATCGGTCTTGATCTGGACCAGGAATTTGAGCGCCTCTACCAAATGCTTCCAATCACCACGGAACACCGGAATTACTGGAATCCTGCCACCCGCCAGCTTTTTGATATCTTTGGAGAGATGGGGCTGGATCCGGAAGTGACGCCAAAGTTTCTCCACAGTCCCTGCTGCAAAAACTGCGGACACTGTGCCATAGGTTGTCTGACCAGGGCCAAATGGGACAGCCGGGAGCTGGTGGAGGAAGCTGTCGGGAAAGGTGCCACCCTGATTACCGGTTGCCGGGTTAAGAGCCTGCAGATCAGGGGAGGGGAAGTGACCGGCCTGATCGCCCAACAGGGCCTGCGTCGGATGATCTTCAGTGCCGATATGTATATTCTGGCGGCCGGAGGTCTGGGGACGCCTGTGATTCTGGAGGAGTCAGGAATCCGCTGTGAAAAAACCCTGTTCGTGGACCCGGTTCTCTGTGTCGCTGGAGTACGAAAAGGCTTCGGCCAGGACAGCCAGCTTCTCATGCCCTTTTACAGCCGCCAGGAAGGCTACATGCTTTCGCCATACATTGATTACCTGAGCTTTTTCTTTGACAAAAAATGGCGTTTCCCCAAGGAGGATGTGGTCAGCCTTATGATTAAGATGGCCGACGACAATATCGGGTCTTCGGAGCCAGATGCCATCCACAAGGGTATTAGCAAGGCTGACCGGGAACGACTGCGACGTGGCATCCTGCAGTGCCGGGAGATTCTCGGCCACATGGGCCTGGACCGGGAAGAGACTTTTCTTGGTATCCTCAATGCCGGTCATCCCGGCGGAATGCTGCCTTTGACAAAGGAGACGCAGGAAACCATCCACGACCCCCGCCTGCCTGAAAATCTTTACCTGGCAGATGCGACCCTGTTCCCGGAATCAGCGGGACTCCCACCCATTCTGACCATTATGGCCCTTGCGCTCAGGGTGGCGGAAAAGGTGAAAGAAAAACTGTAAATAGTCAATAGTAAATAGTAAATAGAAATATTATAAGTATTATTTTGAAAAAAACTGCCTGCGTCCTGATTGATGAACTGACCCCGTAAGATTGAACAAAAATCCAACTCAACTTAAGGGGTCACCTTTCATCTGGATAGACACAGGCAGTATTTTATTTGATTCTTTTATTATATAAGGATAGCCACTATGTAATGGCTCCCGATTTGCAGCTTCCTTGCTTAACAGCTTTCATGCTTAACTGTAAGATATGGGAAGATAGAAATCGATATAGCGGTGGATGCCTTTCTCATCATGGCTCCTTGTCAGCAGGATCCCGAAAGGGTCTCCCGACAATTTGAAATTGTGGTCTTTGATAAAGGCCATGGCATGGTCCAGAAGATGATAATTAAAGGTCCCTTCTTCGTAGGCCTCCACCAGGGTTTTGATGCACAGGGTACTCTCAATGGTCCTGGTATTCTCTCCATCTTTCATTCCATGTTTTTCATACTGGTCTTTGCGAAGCATGAGACCCCAGAAATACATATTTTCTCTTTGCTTATCAATAATCTCTTTGGGGATGATCACAACATTTTCCGTGAGACCAAGGCATTCCAGCCATGTTCTAAACTCCTGTGACACGGTTTTGGCATTATAGAAATAATAGTTCTGCCGGTATAAAATGTATTTGTATTCCGGCATGGATTTAAATTCTATCTTGTTTAATTTGTTTTCGATGGTCCGGATGGCCTCCAGGTGATTTATGCTCTGCTCATAAAGCATCTGGTAATGCTCATGTTTTTTCTGGAAAAAAACGCATTGCCTGGCCATCATATCAATCTGCTCCTGCAGGGAGGCATGGTGGATATACTGGACCAGATCTTTTGAAGAATATTCTAATTTTCGGTAATTAAGATACTCAAATAGAAAGTTGATATCCCAGGCACTGTAGTATCTATAATTATTTTTCTTATCGATTTTAGGGGAGATCACTCCCGTCTTCTCAAAGTAGCGTAATGTATCCACAGGGATCCCGGTAATCCTGGACACCTCTTTTGTTCTGTACCTCATACTATCATTCCCCATAAACAAAAAGCCGATGATCAATTACAATCTCTATTTATAATATCATAAAATCCCACATAAATATCACAAAACCCCGCACTTGGTACGGAGTTTTGTGAATGATTAGATAACCAGATATTAAAGGGCAAGGCCCAGTTCAAAACCTTCTTTATTGGCAATCAGGGCATTGCTTGTCTCAACTGCTCCGGCAATTTTATGGATCTTAATACCGGCTGCTTCCAGCTCATTTGCCAGGCTGTCATTGGGCTTGTATCCCATGGCCAGCACAACGGAATCACAGGGCAGTTCCTTCTGTCCATCCGGTGTCTCCACCAGGACAGCATTTTCCTTGATCTCGAGAACCTTGGTGGAAGTGTAGGAGCGTACGTGGAAGCGGTCCATTACCTTGGAGAGATTCTCCTTGTTGACGCCATCCAGGTCTTCCATCAGAACAGGTTTCATTTCAACGATGGTGGCACCCTTCTGGATAGAGGCCAGGTGTGCTGCCGTTTCACAGCCGACTTCACCGCCGCCGGCAATTACCACGTTGTCACCAATGGCAACTTTACCCACCAGCACATCTTCAGCAACCTGAACATGGGGCAGGTCTACACCTTTAATAAATGACGGAATCCAGGGATTACCGCCGGTGGTAACTACGACCTCATCGTAATTACCTGCTTTGATCATATCCACTGTAGCCTTAGTATTTAATAAAACATTGACTCCGTAGTCACTTAACTGCTTATTACACCATGCGATAAATGTGGTGAACTCACCTTTGCAGGGCGGGTAGGCAGCAGATACGAACTGGCCGCCCGTCTTGTCCTTGGCCTCAAATAATGTTACTTTATGTCCTCGTCTGGCGGCTGTGATGGCTGTGGTCATTCCGGCCGGGCCGGCACCGATGATGGCGATGTTCTTGGGCTCTGCCACCTGGCTATAGTCTGCCTCATACTCCCGTCCCACACAGGGATTAACCAGACAGGTAACCGGGCCGCCTACATAGAGGGCGCCGGTACATCCCTGAAGACATCCGATACAATACCTGATATCTGAGAAGTTTCCAGCTTTTGCCTTATTGGGAAGTGCCGGATCTGCCAGGGATCCACGACCCATTCCCACAAAATCAGCCTTGCCCATCTCGATCAGCTGGTCAGCCATCTTGGGATCATTGATCCGGTTGACTGTGATGACGGGGATATTGACGATCTTCTTTACTTCTTCCGCGCAATCTGCCAGCCATGCGTGACCGACATACATGGGGGAAACGATCTGGCGGTTGTAATCACCGTAAACGCCGCTGGATACATGTAATCCGTCAAATCCCCACTGCTCAAATGTCTTGGCCAGTACCCTTGTCTCGGCCATATCACGTGCTCCGGGCATATCCTCCAGCATGGAGAAACGAATGGTTACAGGGAAATCATCCCCGACATTTTCCCGGATAGATTCAAGGACTTCTTTGATGATTCTGAGACGGTTGTCAAGGCATCCGCCGTATTCATCGGTTCTTTTATTGGCAAAGGGGGACATGAATTCTGCCAGGAGATAGCCATGGCCTGCGTGTAATTCGATGCCGTCGAATCCTGCTTCTTTTACTCTTCTGGCACAGGAGCCGAATTCGCCTACAATCCTGTGGATGTCAGCTTTAGTCATTTCTCTTGGCAGGTCTCTGCACCATGGGCAGGGTATTGCGCTGGGAGCAAGAGGCTGAACACCGCCATTTACTCCGGAATGGCTCTGACGGCCACCGTGGTAGATCTGGGCGAAGATCTTTGCCCCGTATTTATGGACACGGTCTGTCAGTTCCCTGTGGGATGCAATCTGGTCGTCATTGTAGAGGCAGGCGATATTTTCATAACCCATACAATGGGCATTTACACCGTAATCCTCTGTTACGATCAGGCCCCAGCCGCCCTTTGCCTTTTCTTCATGGTAGCGGATATATCTTTCTGTTGCCTCACCCTTTTTGTTACAATAATTGGTCACCATTGCTGTTACAACGAGACGGTTTTTGATTTCACAGTTTCCGATTTTTCCTTTACTGAATAATGAATCGAGCATGACTTCCTCCTTACCCTTTTGTCTGTCAGTTTTCCCTAATGGTTATCTTATGGTATTCATCATAAATGCTGTAGCAACTACGGAGTCAAGGGGAAGAAAATAAAAAGATATGAAAATGGAAAAGTCGCCTGGGAGGGGACACTTTAGCTTCACAAGTCTGTTATAATTACACCATCAAGAGTGAAGATACAGATCACACTCTGTTGGTGCCAACTATTTATTGATTTTTTAGAGAAGGAGGATGGTATTATGTATGGAGCATTATTAGGTGATATGATTGGTGCCCCCTTTGAATTTGACAGGGGCAGTAAAACAAAAGAATTTCCATTGTTCAGCTGGGGGACACATTTTACAGATGATTCTGTGATGACAATCGCTGTGGCAGAGGCTCTGATGGACAGTGCCGGTAAAGCAGATGATGAGGTGAAAGCAAACTTGGTTGCCTCCATGCAGAAATGGGGCCATCGTTATCCCAATGCAGGCTATGGAGGGATGTTTTACCGCTGGCTGAGGAAAAAGAATCCCAAACCCTATGGAAGTTTTGGCAACGGATCTGCCATGAGAGTGTCCTCTGCAGGCTGGCTTTATGACAGCCTGGAAGAGACAAGAAAGTATGCAAGGCTCTCTTCGGAAGTGACCCATGATCATCCAGAAGGAATCAAGGGGGCTGAAGCCATAGCTGCTGCGATCTTCCTGGCCAGAAAGGGTTCTTCCAAAGAGGAGATCAGGGAATATGTCATTCGGGAATTCGGCTATGATCTTTCCAGGACCTGTGACCAGATCAGGCCAGATTACTACCATGTGGAGACCTGCCAGGAGACGGTCCCGGAGGCTATCACAGCTTTCATGGAAGGAAATGATTTTGAGGATGTGATCCGGACTGCTGTCTCCCTGGGTGGTGACTGCGACACCCTTACCTGTATCGCGGCCAGTATTGCCGAGGCCTTTTATGGTGTTCCCCAGGAGATGAAAGTAGAGTGCAGGAAGAGAACCCCGGAAGATATGCTCAAGGTTCTTGACCGGTTTGATCAGCACATGGAAGCTTCAGAATAATGACATGGATTTCCTGATCGGGCATGAGCTGGTCAGCCACGACAGTTTCTGTATGGTTCCGGATATTCTTCAGAATGGAGATGAGTACTTCTTCCCTGTTTTTACTTCTGCGGAAGAGATGGGAGAATATGGAAATGCTTTTTCCAAAGTTGAAAGCCATTTCTTACATGCCATAAACCTGGCCAGGAATAATGAAAAAGACATCCGGGGGATCGTAATCAATGCCTTTTCAGAGCCTTTTGTAGTACCCATGGAGATATGTGAGATTATAGCAAAAATGAAATCTGACCTGGATGAAGAAGAGGGTGAGATGGATAAGTAAAAGGGACTGTCTGGCAGCACTATTCTGTAGCTTTTACTTTTCTTCCAGCCTGGGCACGGAAGGTTTTTACACTTTCCATAATCAGGATGATTGCCAGGATGATCATGGACGCTGCGAAGATCAGCTGGAACCAGTCACCCCAGCTAGCGCTGCCAAGGATAGCCAGCTTGCTCTTAACCGTGATGATCAGGCTGGTGATGGTGGCGCAAAGCATGAAGGCCATGGGGAAGAAGAACATCTTGTTATTCTTGCCGACCTCACCCAGCCATGCGGCAACAGCCATCAGAGCGATGCCTGCCAGGGCCACAATCATCATGGTATAGAGCAGGAAGCTGGGGAGATAATCGCGGGACTGGAGATACCTCTCTTTGCTTAAAAGCCTGATCTATAATGCTTTGGTACATCAATCATAACAAAAGGAGAACCTGGAGCTTAGCTGGAGTCCTGTTGCAAATTTAATCCTATATGGAATAACAGTTAAAGTGGCTAGCGTAAAATTTTTGTAGGAAAAGAGAAATAGAGAACACCACTTTGTGTTATAGTTTTAATCACCACAAAAAAACTTAGCAAAGGAAGGTGCTCTCTATGATAAACAGTATAACAGACTTTCTTGAAAATGGAATCCAGAATCTCATCCAAATGAGCGAAAACTTTGCACAGCATCCAGAAGAGCTGGCAGAGTATGTCAAAGGGATCGGGAAAGAGACAAATAAATTGGCTCTGGATATCATTGGGGAAACCCTGACTGCAAGGAATACGATGATCCGGGAAAGCAGCAAGCGGAAAGAGGAATGGGACATTGTTCGGACGGATACCAAAGAACTGATCACCTGCCTGGGTACAGTACAGTTCCAAAAGACTCTCTTCCGGCATAAGGAGACCGAAAGGCACAGCTACCTGGTCGACCAGATCCTGGGCTTTTCCTCCCATCAGCGTATGACAGAGGACGCAAAAGAAAGGCTGCTTACAGAGGCGGTACAGACTTCCTACCGGAAAGCCGGGGAAGAAACCTGTCTGAATGAGGAATGGGTCAGCAAGCAGACGGTGAAAAACGTGATCCACAGTCTGGACTTTCCGGAAGCGAGTCTTCCAAAAGAAAAGAAAGTCGTGGATTATCTCTATATCGATGCGGATGAAGATCATATCGCCCTCCAATTCCAGGAAGAGAAAGGAGATCTGACTGTCTATGATTCCGGGTATAAAGACAACGGAGTACTGGGTAAACTGGTCTATGTCTATGAGGGGATCGAAAAAGAAGCGCCGGAGAGCAAACGGCACCGGCTAGTGAATCGTCATTACTTCAGCGGGGTCTATGAAGGACAGATGAACCAGGCCCTGTGGAAAGAAGTGGAACGGTATCTGGAGATGACCTATGATCTGTCCAGAGTAAAGAAAATCTATCTGAATGCGGATGGTGGGAGCTGGATCAAGGCCGGGAAAAGCCGGCTCAGGGGCATTGTAACAGTCCTGGATGAATTCCATATGTCAAAATATCTTTTGAAAATGAGCGGTCATATGCTGGATGAGGCAGAGGAAGTATGCAGGGAACTGAAGCGGTTGATCAAAGAGGGGACCAAAGAAGACTTCAGGACCTATACTGAAAAACTGGCCAGCTACGGAGAAACAGAGCAGGCCAGGGAACGAATCCTGGAAAGTGGGCAGTATTTCCTGAATAACTGGACAGCGGCAAGGATCCGTCTTATGAATCGGAAAACCGTCAAAGGATGCAGTGCAGAGGGTCATGTCAGCCATGTCCTGAGCGACCGGATGAGTTCAAGGCCAATGGGATGGAGCCGTCGTGGAGCGGATAAGATGTGTCATCTGCGGGCATACTACCTGAATGGAGGAAACATGCTGGATCTTGTTCGGTATCAGGAACAGGAACCGGCAAAAGCAGCCGGAGCGGAGGAGATCTCCTGCCTTTCCTCCACACAGATTCTGTCAAGCGAGAGGAACCATCATGGGCAGCTGGGGAAATATGCAGAGGTAGCAAGAGCATCCTTAAGTCTGCAGACAAAAGAAAAACTGTACTTCCGGCAGCACATCCTGGTTTAACGAAGGTATCGGCAAGGCGGCAGCAAAAAGAAGCGGCGGAATGGGTTGATCAATGAGAGGGCGCTGTGATAGCCTGGCCGGCTGCCAGCCGGGTTACAAAGCCGGGTGGCAGTGGCTGGCGGGAATCACAGTGCCAGAGGCTCGTTGTCAACCCTGAAGCAAGAAACCTCAGCATGCCGCCTGAAAAGCAGAATTGACGGGATAAGTTTATCGTGATAGCGTAAAGAGGAATGAGACATTTCGACATTACAATATTTCTTCATACCTAATCGAAACTATAATTCCAAAGGGTGCTCTACCCTAATTTTTCCTACAATAAGTTTACGCCGTCCCTTTACAGATTTATTAAATCTATTCCACTCCTCAAAACCCAGCGCTGTCTCCCCTGCTTCCTTGGCATCCAGCCATGCATCGAAGTCCTCTCCTTGACTGACCCGGCAAAAACAGGCGGTTGTTCAACAAAGACGACAACACAACAGCAGAAACAAAAGATCAGCCGGATACGAACCGGCGGTCAGACCGGAGTAGACCATGCTGCCATGGATGGATATCATATGGGCCTGTTCTTTGACAGGCTCCAGGATAATCTGAATACGATAACGATTTAGGGGGCGCCGCAGTAACGCCCCTCCTTTGTTCGCAAAAACAAGGCTGTCGTATTAAAGCGGATCAGGAACTTGAGATAAAGACAAGGATCCCCATGTCCAACCTGTTTGGCATTTGGTGGTGTCTGTCCGTTCTGGGACGGACTGGTCTTAAGTCCGTCATCAGACGAACAGATGCCACCAACTGACATAACACAGGACATGGGGAATTCTTGTCTTTTGCTTCTGTGATACTTCTGTGATAAAGCCTGTGATATACTATGGGCGTAAAGAAAAACAAGCCGGTTGAGGCAAAAAGATACGAAAAGAAATATATGATCAGGAGGAGAACAATCATGAAAAAAAATATGAAGATCAGGATTATGACAACATTAATGGCAGGAACATTCGCTTTTGGTTTTATGGCAGGACCGCTTTCGCCCAGCACGACGGCCCGTGGAACCATCCACGTATATGCAGCAGAAGCATCAACGGAGAAAAAGGCAGACCTGACTTACGAGGAAGCCAGAAAGATTGCCTTAGCGGATGCAGGTCTGGAAGACAAGGATGTAACCTGGTACGAGACCAACAGGGATTTCGACGATGACAGACAGCTCACCATCTGGGATCTGGGCTTCTACCATGGGGATACCGAATATGATTACGATATCAATATCGCCAACGGAGAGATCGTGGAGAAGGATTCAGATATCATGGATGCAGAAGACCGGGCTGAGAACCAGAAGAAGGCCGAGGCTCTCAAAGAGGCATTGAATAAGAATACTGTAAATAAGGATGCGGCAAATAAGAATGCTGCAGCGAAAGATGCTAAGCAGAGCAAGAAAAACGTCAAAGAGCTTACTGAGGACAAGGCTCTGGAGATCGCTCTGGAGGATGCAGGGATCAGTGCAGACGCCGCCAATGTGACCAAGAACCATATCGACCATGACGACGGTGTGGAAGTGTACGATATCGAGTTCACCAGTGGTGACAAGGAGTACGAGTACGAGATCGACGTCAAGACCGGTGCCATCCATGACAAGGATATCGACAGCATCTATGATGACTGATAAGGATAAGGTTTTTATAAAGAAAAAGGACAATAATAATGCCTGTGGACATCTCTTCTGAGTGTCTGCAGGCATTACTATTATTGTCATGAAACATGTTTATAATTATAAGGTCTCCGACTAATTCTTTCCGGGCGGAAGAATGAAAAGAGAGAAGGCACAGTTTTTCTTGACTGACCCGGCAAAAACAGGCGGTTGTTCAACTAATGACACCCTTGCAGAGATGTGGTATACTGACGTCGAACATAGAAGTGAATACAAAAATACAGGTGCGTGGCGCACATTTGATCCATGAGAAGGGAGGGGAGAAGATGTTTAATATTCTTGGGAAATATGAAGAGTTGGCACCGGGGATGGGCTTTCCGAGCATGAAGTCTTCTCTGTCTAAAACCTCATATCCGGGAAAAGCTCAGATAATACAGCACTTAAAAACCGGAAATGTCCACATGGCATCCGCAGGGAGAATAATAGATGTGTTTACTGGCCAAGCAGTTGATGGATATGGGCATAAAGTTTTTATGGATGATGGAGTTTTTTCTTGGTGTTCATCGCTTGTGTATTATGTGGAGAAGTACAATTTGAGATTGCCTACTGAGTTTGAACAGCATATTTTGAATGATTAGTTTTGTTAAGATAAAGAACGAAACCAACCACCCACTTCGGGTAGTTTTTCTATGGAGAAAAATATGGGCAAGGGATGGAAACACTTTACTTGACTGACCCGGCAAAAACAGGGGGTTGTTCAACCGAAGACGGGAGCTTTATTCCGTTCTATCCGATAGTTGGAGAGGGGGATGAATTAAAATGAAATATGCTATGAGAAATCATATTACACCGTTTGAAAAAAATCCTTCTGCTTTTGGGCGTTACGACTATTCTGTGAATGATAAGAAGAAAATCATTGCCTATATGAAATCTCCTGAGCCAGATACTGCTTTGGGTTTGGTTTGGGATTGCGTAGAAGCAAAAGAGACAAGAGAGGAAAATGTCGGTTACGAAGATAATACTTTTATGTAGTCTTCGCAAGATATCTATCACATAGAAAAATATAACGCGGCTGTGACTGAAGATTTTCTAAAACATATTTTAAACAACTAAAAGAATATACTTGACTGACCCGGCAAAAACAGGGGGTTGTTCAACAGTGGAAAGAAATAGAAAAATCGAAAAAGAATTTATAAGAAGAATGGCGATGCATGTTCAAAATGAATCGTTCATTATAAGCTCATTACGTCTTATGGATACGGACGAATTAAGAATCAACATTATTGAATATTTAAAAAAACATCCAACTGCTGACAGAAGAGAAATAGAAGGAAAAATGTTTTACTTAGCTATTCGATAATGTAGACCACCTCACTGCAGCAAGGTGGTTTTTTAGTGAGGAGGTACGAGCTATGGCACAGGATGACTTGACTGACCCGGCAAAAACAGGGGGTTGTTCAACCGAACATAACGGAAAACGGAAAAACAAGAGGGCGTACCAAGGCTGAATATGCGGCCGTTACTCACTTCTTAAATACAAAGTAGGTGGTTTTGTGAGAGAAAGATATTTAACTGTTCCTTTAAATGAAAAAGGGAAAGAAGAATATGATTTTGGTTATGACCATACGGATAATTTAAAAAATATTGTATTGAGTGAAGATGAGTTCAATCATTTGACCCAATCTGGTGTGTTTAATCATATTAATGATATGTGTGGATTAATGATTGATGATTATGAGAGTGAAATAATATCATCTTCTGATTTGAAGAAATGTTTAGATGAATTGAATGATTATGAAGGAGATTATTTTGCGAGCTTCCAAATTGGCCATACAATACAATACCTTTTTAGCGTTGGATTTTTAACTTGACTGACCCGGCAAAAACAGGGGGTTGTTCAACAATATAATGTTCCTGTGATTGAGCAAAAAGAAACTGGGGAATGGTTGAAGATATACCAAGATCGGATGAAGGAGAGAAAAGAAAGGGGGGAATGGAATGAACCGAATCAATGATCAATTTGCTGTTTCAAAATATACTGTTCTCCTTTTTGATGAACTACATGTAACTGGATCCGGAAAAACAGTGTTGATTGACGGAAAAACGTATCCGACAGAAATAGTATTTGATCTGCCTAATAGTATTGCAATTATTGGGCAGGGAGAATATGTCGGGAAAGAAGCAGTCTTTGTATAATAGTGCATTTTTAACTTGACTGACCCGGCAAAAACAGAGGGTTGTTCAACTCCTCAAAAAAAACCGCCGACCAAATAATGGCCGACGGTGAATGATGTGTAACTATCCGATATTGAGTTTTTGTATTAAAGCTTCCTGCAATACTTTTGAAAAATTAATTCCCTGTTCTTCCGCCTCTTTGTTTAACCAGAACGGTATCGTACAGTTCTTCTTCACTGCTCTGTTACGCAGTTTCTTACGATAGGACTCGCAATCAACATCTACATACGTAAGCAATCCATCGGAATAATCAAATGTTTCATCCGCATCCTCTCTTGCTTTTTTCAATGCTTCCTCTGGTCCTGATGCCTCTGGATACTCTATAGCATCAACCAGTTTCAGTCCTATAGCATCTCTAGCCATAGCAATAGCATCAGGAATATCTTTTCCCTCTGTATATATTTCCAAATCTGGAATATATACTAAATAATCCTTTTCATCCTGTTTAATAAATACAGGATACGCATTTCTAAAACCTCCCATGTGTGTGCCTCCATTCATCATAGTTAATATATCAACATCCGGGGAAGCGGGGCTTTTAAAGCCCCCACTTCTTAAGGATTTTTTTAGCGGTGATTTCATTGAGTTCTCTGTGTCTAGGAACTTGCTCAATGTCATTCCCACGTTTATATGTATCGTGGTTTCCTCCGTGCTCCTTAAACACAAAGCCTGCAGATTCAAGTTTTTTTATTAAATCTCTGCGTTTCACCAGCTCACCTCCTTGATTGTGTTATACGCCTTTTATGCGTATTTGTCAAGGATTAATGCTTATTTTATGCGTATTTTCGGCCAATATTCAGTTTTGTTACCGTTTATGAAGATGGACTTGACTGACCCGGCAAAAAACATGGGGTTGTTCAACCAATCCTTACAGAGATAGTAAGACATGTATTACTATCTCTGTAAGGATTGTGACAACAATTGGACAGAGGACAGAATACTTAAAGAAATGCTTACGACGATAATTTCGGAATTCGAAGTACTTCATCCCGTAGATGGTTGGCATGATGATATCAGGGCGGCCTTTGAACGGCTGTCTGAGGAGTTTTTCCTCTACAAGATGATGAATGGAAGCCTCAACTTCACGAACGCCGAAACGAGATGATTTCTGAAAATCCATATCCTGGCAGATTTGATGGAGCATGGTAAAGCTCTCTGTATCATTGTTTCGAAAACGATGTGTCTCATCGATCAAACATACTGGTAACACTTGTGGTTATATTTTGGTAACACCCGCCGGATGATGTCCGTAGACCTCCTGTTCATGCGGTTTTTCGGCTGCTGAAAGATTTCGAGCCCCTGATCGCGCACTAAAGCATCGGTTTGATGAGGAATCATCGGGTCGGTGCTTTTTTTGGTTTCCGGAAATGTGGAAATCTTTTATTTATGCGAGTTTTGGGGTGAATATCAGTCGCTCATAATAATATACGAATATCCGGAGAGGGAAAATATGGTAAAAATTACGCCTGTTTTGAGGACGGTGGATACTTTTATTGATTTAAGTATCCACCCAGATCCTGTCTCTTTTTTTCTTATCTGTACTTTTCCGCCCTTGAGAATTATGGGATTGGCTGCTTTTTTGATGGTGAAATTCTTTGATACTGTTTCGGTATAACTTCCCTTTCCCTTGATTGTGACGGTTCCGGTTCCTGCATTGATATTGTTGCTGTAGGTTACGGTGTAGTCCTGATTTTCTTTCAGAACAGCGGTTCCGCTTTTCACAGTGACAGCCGGCTTCTTCTCTTTTCCGTTGTATGTGTATGTGTCTTTGGAAAGGATGACATTTAAGTTATCCACTGGCTGAAGAGCCCCTGTTGATGCAGTGATTTTGTAGGGAATGACCAGGCTTCCGACATATCCATTTTCCTTAATTTCGGAAAATTTCACCTTGTATTCTCCGACCTCAGTCGATTTTGGATCGGACCAGGTTAAAGTATAGTCCGTATTTTCTTTGTATTTTCCTGCACCGACGAGAATCTCCGGTCTTTGAACTTCTCCATTGTATGTGAAGGAATCGTTGGACACTCTGATATCTCTTTGCTGAAATGCCGTGCAATAACTGATAGGAACATTTTCAGACAAGCCGCTTGCATCCGTTGAAAAATTCCACTTTGATCCACTGAAATATACGGATTGTATTGGGAGGTCTTTGAATGGCGGACTATTGAAATATTTTATGGAGTCTGGCATTGCAACGGAAGTGAGATTACTGCATCCTTCAAATACATTGTTAAACAAAACTATCCATGTACTGCCTATTTCAAAGTCAAACTCTTCCAATCCAGAGTTTTTAAATTGATTATTTTCGAGTTTCTGGACACCTTCAGGAAGCATGAAGTGTTTTAGATTGGCACATTTTGCAAAAGCATAATCATCGATCTGTGTTAGATTGTTGCCTTTCAAAAACTGTATTTCACAAAGTCCGGAGTCATAAAAAGCCTGATCTCCAATAGTTCTAATACTGGTTGGAAGTGTAATATATTCCAGATTGTTGCAGTGAGCAAAAGCCTTTAGGTCGATCAGTTCCAGTTTGCTGTCTGTGGCAAAATTCACTTTGTTGATGCTTGATACAGCGAGGGCATAACTTCCAATACTTGTCACGGTGTATTCTTCATCATTCCATAGGATTGTTGCAGGAATTGTGACCTCGGTTTGTGTTCGGTCGACCATTCCGTATACTTTTGCCGTTTTTGTTTCTGTATCAATCGTGTAGTGCAGATCATCCATAACAATATTTTCTGCCTGCACCGGTGTTCCATGAATCAAAAACAAACTACACAAAAAATGTTTCTTATGAAGAGGATTAAAAACCAGGAGCATTACCGACAGGTTCAGGAACAATGTGGGATCAGGATGACCAGAACAGTTTCAGAACTGGAAGGGGCTTAAAAAAATAAGAAAGGGGGCAGATGGTCTGGATGCGGAAGACATTTTATTCAGAGAAGAAAGGATAAAAGAATTAATATTGTAGAACATTTTCAGATTGCTCATAATCAACTTGTATTTAAAACTATTTACAATTAAACTATTTCCTTTGACCACCGAATACCCATGTGCTAAAATATTTATGTCTGAAATCACCCGATTAGCCATGCAGTTTAGTGCTGAAATCATTATAGAAAATGACATGGTTTAATTTAGGAATGGTTTGGTGCAGCATGATACATCATGGTATAAACTCTCAGAAAGCACGGGATTGTTCGTGGAGTTTAAAGCAATTATTTTCTAGGATGAAGAACAGACTATCTGACGGTGCAGATGATCCGTATTTCTTTAGGGATCTCGGTGCAATGATTACAGATGTTAAGGAAATAGTATCTGGAAAAGGGGAATCGTGCTTGTGAAAGGAGAGTAAACTATGAAAAGGAAATATCATGTGATAATCACCGCTTTTCTGCTTGCGCTGCTGCTTATCGCCTGCGGATCTTCATCCCAAGCGTCATCGCAGGATGGGGCAACAGACGGAGGTCAGGAACAGACAGAAACAACTGATGGGAATTCAGCCGATACAGCGGAAGTAAGCCCTTATGCCTGGCTAGGATTTGAAGATATGCCAAAATGTAAATATTTGGATATCGTTGCATCAAATCATTATATCATGGAGTCCGAGGATCATATAAAGGGCTTGTCGTATGTCAGCAAAGAGACCAATGCAGTAGATGGAATCAACACATACAAAAAAAATGAGTCCAATACAGTGTATTCTATAGGCGGCAAAGTGACTTCAATTAATGAAAGCTCAAAATATTATTTAGAGCAAGACTCAAGCAGTCTGGCTGAAACAGCACAGAGGTCGCTTGACTCTGCTATGAAGAATGGAGAGAATATAAAGGGCAGGAGTTTTCATGGAACAGGTAAGGAAGCAGTACCAATCATCAGTGAAGAGGACGACAAGACTGAATACGAATACTATGAATATAACTACCCTGAAACTGAAAAAAACAGCGGCGATTCAATTATAGAGCGCTACTATTTCAAAGATGGAGATGTCTTTGCCATCTATACAAAAGCAACATGGGGTGATACTGTGATAGAGGATACTGAAGTAATAAAGAGCATCTCTGGGGATATCCCTGATGGTACATTCGAGTTGCCTGATCTTTCAGACTATGAAAAGAAAGAATTCTGACTTTCAGACGACTTTTACCGCCGTGGAAAATCACGGCGGTTTTTTATTTCCAGGGCCTCGACATCAGGTTCAGCACCTGGGTCGATTTATACCTTTGGACAGCCGGATATAGAATGCAAATGTATTGCATTCTAACAACTAATTCTCAATATCTCTCATGGTGCTGTTAAGGCAGTGAATCATTATATAATCTAATCAGGACGCGTCGCGGGAATGACCGCGGCGCGTCCTGATTTACATTCTTTTCATAAGCCCATTTTTTCCTCAAGATCATCTGTAGAAATCGTGCCGTCCTGGCGAATGGATTTTTCAGCGATTGCCATCTCATATTTGTATTTGTATAATGACAATTCTTTTTCCAGATCGTCAAGTTCTTTATTGTCTATCATTACTATATATCCGCGACCATTCTTGGTAAGATATACTCTTGAACCATATTTCACTTCATTTGTAACACTTGTATAATTTCTAAGATCAGATATTGGTACAATTACTGGCATACAATTTCCTCCTCTGATTTTTTCTCTATCTTATCATATAAACCTTAATTTTTGTAACATAGTTTATCGATAAATTTATCAGCAAAAATATTTTTGTCTTTCTGTAAAATATATAGGATTATCACATATTTTCTCCCGCAAAAAATTATCCTTTTATATTCAATTAATACCATATAACAGGTGGTTTTTCATGGAAGCAGACGGACACGGTCATCATGAGGGAAACCAGGGCCATTCTGAATGGGTGAGGTTGGTCCCCTCGGATTCCCGCCAGCACAAGATTACTAATTCAAAATAAGATACTGCAACTTTAACAGGCCCTGCCACATGTTGGGCAGGGCCTGTTTATACCAGAGGAGGATTCATTTATTCTTCCACGACACAGCCGACCCCCTCAAGAATCTCTGTCGGCTGATAGGCATATTTGGCGGCAGTTTTTCTATCGGTAACCCCGGTCAATACCAGTACCGTATCGACTCCACTTTCTGTGCCCGCGATGATATCTGTATCCATCCTGTCTCCGATAATCACCGCGTCTTCAGAGTGACAGTCAAGGAGACGGAGGCCGGTCCTGAACATCAGGGGATTGGGCTTGCCGCAGAAATATGCCTTTTTTCCTGTAGCCATTTCCACTGGAGCAATCAAAGCGCGGCAGGCAGGAGCAATGCCATCTTCGATATTACCTGACACATCGGAATTGGCGCCGATAAGCTTAGCTCCTGCCAGCACCAGATTCACTGCCTTAGTGAGACTTTCCAGGGAATAATTTCTGCCCTCTCCGACAACCACATAATCCGGGTTCACATCATTCATAGTAATCCCCACATCATAGAGGGCATTCAACAGTCCTGCCTCCCCAATGACGAAGGCGGAACAGCCAGGCGCCTGCATACGCAGGAATTCCGCTGTTGCAAGAGCACTGGTGTAAAAATGTTCTTCGGGCACGTTTACTCCCAGCCGCTCCAGCTTTTGCTGCAGCTCCCTTGGTGTCATCCCACTGTTGTTTGTCAGAAAAAGGTATTTTTTCTGCTTTTCCTGTAGCCATCTGATAAATTCCAACGCTCCCGGAAGCAGCCTGTTTCCATGATAGAGCACGCCGTCCATATCACAGATAAATCCTTTTTTCTTCTCAAAATCAATACTCATTTCCTGCCCTCTTTCCCGGTCAGGTGGTCGTCGATGGAGAAGATCACCCACTCTGCGATATTGGTAGCGTGGTCCCCGATTCTTTCCAGATATTTATTAACCAGCAGAAGGTCCGCGGCATGTTCCGCGGATTCTGTTTTTTTCTGGATGACTTCGATCAGGTCTGCTTTTACCTTTACAAAGAGCTGGTCCACAACATCATCATGGCTGATTACCTCATTGGCCTTGTCCATATCCCGCTCCACATAGGCCTCCACAGCCTTCCGCAGCATGAGAATGGTTTCTGCCGCCATCTTTTTGATATGAGCTGTATTAATCTGATAGGGCTTGTCGGCCATCACAACGGTAAGTTCCGAAATGTCCGCTGCCTGGTCCCCGATTCTTTCCATGTCAGTCACCATCTTCATGGCTGCTGTGATGGTACGCAGGTCCCTGGCCACAGGCTGCTGCTGAATCAGCAGCTGGAAACAGATACTCTCAATATTTTTCTGGGCCCGGTCTACAAGCTCATCATTTTCCATGACCTGCTTTGCCTTGTCCACATTCTGGCTGAAAAAGGCCTCCATGGCGTCCTGAATGGCCTTCTCAATCATATTGTCCATATCTGTCATTTCCAGGTTCAGCTGCCTAAGCTGTTCGTCAAATTTTGATCTCATGGTCTGCCACCTCTTTCTTAACCAAATCTTCCTGTGATATATTCTTCTGTCCTCTGATCCTGTGGATAGGAGAACATCTGCTTCGTATCCCCGAATTCAATAAGCTCACCCAGGAGGAAAAAGGCGGTATCGTCTGCAACCCGGACAGCCTGCTGCATATTATGGGTTACGATCACGACCGTATATTTTTTCTTCAGTTCCTCCATCAGGTCTTCTATCTTGGAAGTGGAAATGGGGTCCAGGGCGGATGTCGGCTCATCCATAAGCAGGACCTCCGGCTGGACGGCCAGGGCTCTTGCGATACAGATCCTCTGCTGCTGGCCTCCGGAAAGACCGAGGGCGGATTTCTTCAGCCGGTCCTTCACCTCCTCGAAGATTGATGCTCCCCGGAGACTTTCTTCCACGATCCTGTCCAGAGTCTTCTTGTCTTTAATACCATGGACTCTCGGGCCATAGGCTATATTGTCATAGATACTCATGGGGAAGGGATTTGGCTGCTGGAAAACCATACCTACCTTTTTACGAAGAATAGTCGTGTCAACTCCCTCGTCATAGATATCTTCCCCGTCCAGAAGAATTTTGCCCTCGATCCGGACATTATCCACCAGATCATTCATTCTGTTCAGGGTTTTCAGAAAAGTGGATTTCCCACATCCGGAGGGCCCGATCAAAGCCGTGACCGCCTTTGGCCGTATATTCATGCTTATCCCCTTTAGGGCATGATTGTCTCCATAATAAAGGTGGAGGTTTTCCACACTGATTTTTGCTGTCTGTTCCATATTATTTTTTCCTCGTCACATCATATTTTGCCGCTAATCGCTTGGTCCCCAGGTTAATGAAAAATACCAGAACCAAGAGTACGAGAGCAATACCAAATGCAGTATCAAAATCTCCCTCACTGGTTGCTGAAAGATAAAGCTGGATAGTCATGGTTCCGCCGGACTGGAAGATCTTTGGGAGAAGGCCTGCCAGTGACGGGGGAAGCGTCTTGGCGCTTCCTGCCGTGAAGAGCAGGGCGGCGGATTCCCCGACGATTCTTCCTATGGCCAGGATCACTCCGGTGATAATTCCGGGCATGGCCGAGGGCACCAGGATCGTACGGATGATATGCCATTTGCCGGCACCAAGTCCCACAGCACCGTGGCGATAAGAATCTGGCACCGTTTTCAAAGCCTCCTGGGTATTCCGGGTCAGCAAAGGCAGTACCATGAGAATCAAGGTCAAAGAGCCGGTGAGGATAGAATATCCCAGGCCCAGGTTCTGGCCAAAAAACATCATGCCGAAAAGGCCAAAAATGATGGATGGTATTCCGGACAGGGTTTCTGTGGCGAACTCTATGATGCTGACCAGCCGGCCTGGTTTGGCATATTCATTGAGGTATATGGCAGCCCCCACACCGATGGGTGTTGCAATGAGCATGGTAATCAGAATAATCATCAGGGTATTGACGATATTTCCTGCGATACCCACGGTCCCCTTGAGCACGGAAGTTACAGAAGTCAGGAAGCTCCAGTTTACTGTCCCTGCTCCCTTCACAAATACATAGATAATGATTCCTGCCAGCAGCAGTACCGAAATGGCGGCACAAAAATAGATAAGACCATATAAAATGAGATCTGCAGGCCTTTTCTGACTGTTTTTAAGGGCAGAACCAGCTTGATTATTCATCCTCCAGGGCCTCCCTTCTTAATTTCTGCAGGACAAGATTGACAATCATAATAAAGACATAGAGTACAAGGCCTACGGCAAAGAGTACCTGTCTGTGGGTTCCTTCCGCATATCCCATCTCACTGACAAGCTGGGTGGTCAGGAAGCGGACCGAATTGAAAGGCAGGGGCAGGTTTACAGACCCCCCCGCAACCATATTAATTGCCATGGCTTCTCCCAAAGCCCTGCCAATCCCCAGAACCACACCTGTCATGATACCGGACTTTGCTGCCGGAACCGTCACCTTGAAAATGGTCTGGATCTTGCTCGCCCCCAGGGCTAAGGAAGCCGCCCTCAGGTCCTTAGAGACCGACCGGATGGCTGAGGCGGAAACATTTACTACCGTCGGCAGGATCATGATTGCCAGCACAATAATTGCTGAAAGCATATTGGATCCTCCCGTAAACTGGTGCGTCTCAGACCCTGCAAAGATGATCTTTTCCAGCCGGTACATGACCGGGTTTAAGAGCATAAGCCCCAAAAGACCATAGATTACAGACGGGATTGCCGCCAGCAGCTCAACAGCTGACTGGACAGTAGCTGCCGTTTTTTTTCCTGAGATTTCCGTAAGAAACACTGCAGAAAGCAGACCGACCGGAACACCGATCAAAACACTGGCTGCTGTTCCCACAATTGATGTAAGGATAATATAAAAGATACCGTAAGAAGGCTGTGCTGCAGTTGGCTGCCATACCGTTCCGAACAAAAGCTCAGGCACTCCGACATTTGCAAATGCCGGAGCGCCTTTTGCGATCATGTAGACCGTGATGGAACATACTGCAAAAATGGCGACCACAGCGCATGCTGAAAATATATACTTTGCTGTCAATTCCACAGCATTCATTTTTGCCTTGTTCTTCATTATTCAACCTTTCCTGCTAGGGAAGAATCAGACCGACACTGCTGATGATATTCTTGCCCTCATCGGATCCAAGATAGGAAAACCATGCCTGAACCACTTCGTTCTGCTCTGAAATCTCTCCCATGGTAGCCATTACAAAAGGACGGGACAGCTGGTAGTCACCGGCTTTAATACTTTCTTCTGTAGGCTCAGCCCCATTCAGCTTTACAGTCTGGATGCTGTCATCAACGGCATCGAGAGAAATATAGCCGATAGCACCAGGTGTGGAAGCCACCTTGGCCAGAACCGCTCCTGTGGAATCCAGCTCCTGGGCATAGGCACAGGTGTCTTCAACTGCCAGCAGCTCCTCAAAAGCTCCTCTGGTGCCGGAGCCGGCCTCACGGCCAATGACAACGATGGCCTCCTTATTTCCGCCAAGCTCACTCCAGTTCTTAATCTTTCCGGTATAGATATCTGTCAGCTGCTGGGTGGTCAGATTAGCTGCCTTATTGTTTTTATCGATAATCACCGCAATACCGTCAATAGCCACGATATTTTCGACTACCCCGCCTTCTTTTTCCCCATCTTTAAGACTGCGGGAAGCATTACCGATATCGACACTGCCCTGATTCAGGGACTCGATGCCTGCACTGGATCCTGTGTACTCTACCGTAACGGAGACACCGGGATTTTTTTCCATAAAACTCTCACTCATGGCTTCACAAAGCTTTTCCATGGAAGTACTTCCTGCCAGGGATATTTTCCCGGATAACTGGGCACCATCCCCGGAAGAACCCTGGTCTGAAGCGCCGCCGCAGGCTGCCAGGCTTGCTGCCAGCATCAGGGCTGCCATTCCAACAGCTAATGTTTTCATAATTTTTTTCTTCATTTTGAACCTCCTGTGATTCATCTTTATTTTTTTCCATCTGACGATGACAGTGACCATTGTATTTTTTTACCGTAAAGTCCAAAACCAGCCGAAGGTAAAAGATTTGAAAAATCTAAAAGAAACCAGATAAGCTGCCAATAAAGGAAAAAGAAACCGGGCTTTAGAACTTCTCTAAAACCCGGTTTCTTTTTTATGGAATACGTTCAAAGCAGCTTCTCTCTATATTCTGCTAAATAGTAAATATTTGTTTGTCCGGTAAAACTACCATCATGGAATTCCTTTTTCGTGGCATACAAAAGAACCGCAAAATAGGAAATAATAACAGGGAATCCAATAAAACACAAACTCCATTCTGCCGTTATGCTGCTAAAGCTGCTGACCAGCAGCCATACTGCCAGTCCTGCCAGACCGGCCAGCATTCCGTAAACCAGCCAGGCGATTTTAATCTTTGTGACTGCCTTCCGGTTCATTTCATCAATATAGATCCATAATCCCTTCATGTCTTCCACCTCCTTTTACAAAAAGCATAATAAATGTTTGTAAAGGTTGAAACCCCCTGAAAGTAAGGTTTCTGTAAAGGGCAAAAATCTTACAAAGCCTTTATAAAAATGCCATGATTTTCTTTACAATCATCATTTATTATAAAGAACAAATACAGGCCAGGCTTCTATTTTCAAAAAGAAGCCCCTGCTTCTTATAAAGATTTATTTACTT
>ODAI010883406.1_pt1 | contig 56620 bp, 44 predicted proteins | sample 1539321 | NCBI WGS metagenome assembly ODAI01 (sample SAMN02144231, study PRJEB22623) | gut metagenome | biome: sheep rumen | host: Ovis aries | place: New Zealand | reverse complement strand
TTTCAAACAATATCCACACGTTCAGGAAAGATTTGCATTTGACTCAGGAACAGTTGGCAGAAAATGCCGACATTTCTCTTTCCTATCTTGCAGACATTGAGCATTGCAAAACCTGGATTAGCGACAAGACTCTTATGAAATTGGCAAAAGCCCTGCACAGGCAGCCTTTTGAACTTTTAGTGGAATCTTTGAAGAATGAAGAAAAGACAAACCTTCATGTAATTTCTGACATAATTTACAACGAGAAAAAGGAACTCTTAAAAACAGTATCTGAAATTTGCGACAGGACGATTCAAAAAATCACCAGAGCATGATGGGGGGGATTAAGTTTGCATTTTATATTTAATCGACAGCAAAAAAAGCCTACCCCCGATTGGAAGGGTGGCGAAGCCAGACCGCCGCAAGGCGGGCCGGAGCGATAGCGTAGCCCTGCAAAGCGGGTTTGCAAAAAAGATATGGTCCAGAAAAAAGAAAAAAAATATTTTTCTGTGTCGAACTTGTCTACGCGCTTCTTTGTTTTTGCTGAGTCAAAATCCATTTCCAGGCAGGCAGGATTTTTATTTCAAGACCTTTGTATATAACACTTTCTTCTGTATCCTTTGAAATCACAATGCAATTTTCCATTTCATACCGCTTGCATAATGCGTACAAAGCAGAGAACTCTCGTTTTTGGGTTTCAGCGTCCGCAAGGCTGTAGCACACCTGCATTGCAAGTTTTTCCTCGGGGAGCACAAAATCAACTTCGCAGTCTGGTGAACGATAATAGAAAAATTCTTTTCCGCTTCTGAACAAAGTTATGGAAACAAGATTCTCCAAAAGAGATGTGTTCGGGTCTGTAAGAAACAAATTTAGAATACCATTGTCTGTTATGTAATATTTTTTTACAGATTCACGTTCTGAAAGTTTTGCAAAAAAATTTTCCACATGGAACACGAGCCATGCTTCCTCTGCATAATCCAAATATTCTGCAACGGTTTCTGACTTTACTTTTGAGCCGCAGGAAGAAATAATATTCGAAAGCCTTGTATATGAGGTTGGCTGCTTTATGCTTTCGGCGATTTTTTTTATGAGCAATTTTACAGCACGTTCATTCCTAATTTTATAGCGCGAAACTAAATCGCCAAAATAAATTTTATTATAAAGGCTGCTTAGCCACATACGCTTTTCCGCACCTTTTGCATAATGAAGTTCTGGAAGTCCACCGTTATAAAAATAATTCTCAAACTCGCGCACTATTTTATTTTTATCACGAATCATTGAAACGGAATCAATTTTTATCTCATTTAATGAAAGATACTCTTCAAAAGAAAAAGGAAACACGTTCTGCACCAAAAACCTGCCTCCCAGAACCGTTGCCATTTCTTTGGAAAGCATTTTGGCATTGCTCCCTGTTATGTAAACAGAATATTTGTTGTCAGCCAAGCGACGGGCAAATTTTTCCCACCCCTCTATATTTTGAATTTCATCAAGAAAAATGAAAGGCTTGTAGCTGAACATTTCTCCGTAACATTGCAAAATCAAATCCAAATCCGCAAGTTCAATTCCGTCAAGACGGTCATCCTCAAAGTTGAAGTACAGGATTTCATCTATGGCATGACCATTAGACAATAAATCTTGAATGCACTGAAAAAGAAGATATGACTTGCCCGAGCGACGAAGACCAACAAATATGTAATTGAACTTTGGTTGAATACTTATACTTCGCCTTATTAAACTCAGCCCCTGCGTGAACCTTTGATTTTCAAGAATGACTTCCTTGACTTTATCTTTGCTGATGCTCATAAGTTCATTGTATTGTGTTTTTTTACAAAAATCAACAATATTTCACCCTATAAAGGGAATTTTTATTAATTTTTACCACTGTATACAGTGAAAATTGCAATTTTTATATATTTTTCTCTATAAGTTTGGAATAAATTTCCTGGATATTGTTTCCAACAGTTTTAATAAGTGCATCGTTATTTGGCATTTGCTTTTTTCTACTCCTCTCTACTCCTTCCAAGGAAAGAAGAATGACTTAAAGTTCCTGGGTCCAAGTGTCTTTTTGTCCGTCCGCAAAAGTTCATCCCAGGGAACTTCCTTGCGTTCTTCGCGGGACATTCCGGGGTTCACTTCGTACCAGTCGTACTTGTAGAGCAGTAGGCGGAGCGCGTTGGTGTTGCAGAGCATCATTCCGTTAAAGCTGCAAATCATTCCTATGGAAAAAATGGAAATGACGATATTCAAAAGTCCTACCAGCCCCATCTTAATCGTAAGGGCCGTGTTGTCAAAAAAGAGGATGTAGGATTTTTTTAGGCACTTGGAAAAATTGTTGCCCATAAGATTTCTGATTGGGATGAACCACTGCAGGGCAAGAACCGTTACCAACACTGCCCAGAAAATTACGATTAAAAGAACAAGGCCAATAACCGTTCCTTCAGAGCCGTCAGAAGGAATCCACATGTTAAAATAGAAGGGAATGCTTATAAAAGAAACCGCCGCAACAAGGAATGCAAAAAGGCCAAACTGCAAGCCAATTTTTATGCTGGGAACAATATTATCCGCAAACTTGACCAATTTAGCGCTGCCAAAATTTGCAACATCTGCCGCATTCTTTCCCTCCGCAAAAACAAGTACGCTAAGGATGCAGCTTCCGGCAAGGGCTATAAAGAAAACAACAAGCAGTCTGTAATTTTGGGCAACAAGAGGCGACCTTGAAAAAAACAGAAAAAGAAAGGCAAATAAAAAGGCAATGACCAAATCGATTACATTTACAATAAAAAAATGAAAAAAGTTATCCCACAAATCACAAAAATTTTTTTTAAACCAAAAACCAAACATTCTTCTATTTTATCCTATCGCATTTATTTTTTCAACCGCATTTTTTTCTATAGTAGACCAAAGGCAAAATTAGTTTTATAATAAACTATATGGAATACTCTACAGATTTTGTGCTGGCGCTAATTTCACGCATTCACACCAAGAGCGCGGAATTTACAAACTCGCGCCTGCCCCAGGAAAACGGGCTTGTGTCTTCCCACGGCTTTATTCTTTTCCAACTTGCAGAAAAAGAAAAACTCACCATGAAGGATATTGCCTCCATAATAAACCGCGACAAGTCTACCACAACGGTGCTTATAAAAAAACTTTTGGACAAAGGGCTTGTAAAGCAGGAAAGCTCCATTGACGACAAGCGCATAAAATACATAACGCTAACTGCAAAGGGCAAAAAGCTAAACTCGCTTACATCATCAATTTCCAGGGAACTGCTTGACGTATGCTACCAGGGCTTTTCTCAGCAGGAAAAGGAGACGCTTCTTTCCCTTCTTTGCAGGCTGAACGGAAACATAGAGAATTCGCTAAAAGCCACCCTAAAAGCCACTTCTTGACTTTAGTTTTACATAAAACTATATTTGTATTCGAGGTGTAAAAAAATGAAATTCAAAACAAATACAAAAAACTCAATATATGCATTCATGATGGCAAGCGTAATTGCAGCCACGGCACTTTTCCCCTCTTGCTCAAAAAAGGAAGGTGCAAAAAAAGACATATCGGTTGCGGTATTCATTCCGGGAATAATTGCAGACTCGCCAACATACGCCCACGTTGCAGAAGGAGTAACGCAGGCGGTAGACAATTTTAACTCTAATAATGGGGATTCAAAATCAGCGAATGGCGGCAGGGCAAAGCTTTACGTTATGGAAGCTGGAACAAACCAGGCTGAATGGAGCACAAAGCTAACAGCACTTGCAGCAGAAGGATGCTACGATGTAATCATTTCGTCAAACCCTTCAATGCCGGCATTGGCTTCCCCAATAGCAAAGCAGTTCCCTGAACAAAAATTCATTTTTTTGGATGCTGCACTTGAAGAAGGAAGCAAGGAAGAGCAAATCTACTGCATAAGCTACAACCAGCGTGATCAGGCTTATGTCTCAGGCTACATTGCGGGTCTTTACAGCAGCACAAACAAGGTGGGGCTTATTGCGGCTCAGGAATACCCCATTATGAACAATATACTCTACCCCTACTTTGCTCGTGGCGCACAGGATGCAAACCCAAAGACGGAATCCTTCTTTAGCATAGTGGGCAACTGGTACGATGCATCAAAGGGAGCGGAGCTTTGCCAGGCACTCAGCGACAAGGGTGTAGACGTTGTACTTCCAATTTGCGGAGGTGCTTCCCAGGGGGTAATTTCTGCGGCAAAAGAAAAAAACATGCACATTGTCTGGTTTGATGAAAACGGATTCAAAAAGGCACCGGGAACAATAATCTCTTGCTGCATGACAGACCAGGCAAAGGCTGCAAGAGAAGTTACCACGCTTTTTTTAACAGGAGACATTCCCTGGGGAACAACAAAAACAGTCGGCATGGTTGACGGCTACGTGCAATACTTCCACGATGACCCCGAATACATAAAGGCTGTTGACGGAAAAATCCGGGCCAAGATGGATATCCTTGTAGAACTCCTAAAGTCAGGCGCACTTGATTTGGGAGAAAGCGCAGACGAAGTTGAAATGCCCCAGATTTAATCATGGAAATACGGTTAGAGAACGTAAGCAAGGCCTATCCCTTTAAGACTGCACTATGCAAAGTAAGCTTAACATTCGCAGCGGGAAAGATTCATGCCCTTCTTGGCGAAAATGGGGCGGGAAAGTCAACTCTTGCAAAAATAATCTCCGGCAGGATAAAAATGTCGGAGGGAAAACTCTTTCTTGACGGCTTGGAAAGTTATTTTTCTTCTCCAAAGGATGCGCTAAAAAAAGGCATAGCGGAAGTTCAGCAAAGGCCACTGCTTTCGTTTTCTCTTACCGCAAGGCAGAACATTCTTCTTTCTTGCAAAAGTTTTTCTTCTTATGGAAGCAGACTCTTCAACACGCGTCTTCTTGAACTAAAGGAAAAATGGGCACCCAAGCTTAGCCTTGACCAAAAGATAAAAGACACAGGCGGTGCAGTGCATTTTTACACGGGGCTTTTGTGCGCACTAATGCAAGACTTCAACTGCCTTATCCTTGACGAACCTTCATCTTTTTTGACTCCTGAAGAAAGAAAGTCGCTGTTTTTACACCTCCGCGAAGAAGCCCAGTGCGGAAAAACCATAATACTCATTACCCACAGCAAGACGGAAGCTCTAAACTATTCCGACACCATAACCCTTTTGCAAAAGGGAAAACTTGCAGGATTCTTTCCCAACCCCAAGCTCTATACAAGTAAACCGTCACCACTTCCAGACGCTGGCAGCAAAAGAATAAGTGCAGATGGCTCTTCCAAAGAAAGCAAGCCCTGCATACGCTTTACAAACGCATCCTGCATTCCTGCAAGGCAGCCTGCGGTAAGGGGCATAACGCTATGCGCAAACTACGGAGAAATTACAGCCGTGGCATCTTCCAACGAAGCTTCCTTTGTTACCTTTGAAAATTTTATTACTGGAATGTCAAAGGCAAAATGTGGCGGCAGAGTGGAGTTTGCAGAAAAAGAATTCAGCGCAAAAAAATACAGCACCACTTTCCTTCGCAAAAACAAGGTTGCGATTGTTTCTTCCAACAAGACATTCCGCGCTTCAAACCCGGATCTTTCTGTAGAACAGATGCTAGGCATTTTTGGCGGCAATCCGGATGTACTTATAAAAAAAGCCGGTGTTTCTATTACAAAAGAAGAAAAATGTTCAAGCCTTAGCGGAGGAATGCTGCAACGGCTTATTCTTGAACGGGAACTTTCCATTAACCCAGACCTTGTAATTCTTTGCAATCCAATGCAGGGGCTTGATGTAAGCGCACAGGCAGCTCTTTGCAAGCGGATAGAATCAATTGCAAAAGAAGGGGCTGCGGTTTTGGTAATAGGATCGCATGACTTTCCAATGACCCTTTGTTCAAAAGTATATTCACTACAAAACGGAAGGATATCCCTTTCTTTTTCCAAGGACGGCTTGCTATGAAAAAAAACATTGGCCTTCTAAAATCTGCACTTTCACTTCTGGCAGGGCTTTTGGTCTGCATGGCCATAATTCTTATTTTTGCAAAAAAACCTTTGCAGGCACTCTCTTCATTTTTTACTGGAACTTTTACATCTCCATATTATTTTGGAGGAATGCTGAACAGCGCGGCTTTTCTTATGACAGCGGGTTGCGGTGCCTGCCTTGCAATAAAGAGTGGCTCCATGAACCTAGGAGGCGAAGGGCAAGTCTACGCGGGCGGCTACGTTACAGCCCTTATTCTTACCACCCCCATTTTCTTGCAGCAAGGATTTTCTTTCCTTACACAAGTCTTGGCTCTTCTTCTCTGCTTGGCATCTGGAGCGGCAATGGCTTTGGCAAGTGCATTTTTAAAGCGGGCAAGGAATGCACAGGTTCTTCTTACAAGCTTTTTGATAAGCGCGGGCCTTATTCCCCTGATTGATTCCCTCATAACTTCCTCAAAGAGTTCAAGCGAGCAAAACCTTTTGTCACTGCCCTTCATTCAGGACTCATTCAAATGGGGACAAATACTAAAGCCTTCTCCGCTTACCTTTTCTTTTTTTATAGCTCTTGCACTGTGCCTGCTTCTCTCCTACTTTCTTTTAAGGAATACCCAGGGAAAAAGAATCTGCATAATGGGGACTGCACCTGAATTTGCAAAGTATGCGGGCTTTCCCTGCGAAAGGTATTCTTCCCTTTGCTTAGCGGCAAGCGGAGCACTTCATTCGCTGACTGGATTTTTTGCGGTTACGGGAACCTACTACACCTGCCACAAGGGCTTTTACATGAACATGGGCTGGAACGCATTGAGTGCGGCTCTTATAGTTCATGCAGAACCGGCACTTCTTATTCCGTCTTCGCTGCTGTTGGCATGGCTTTATTCCTCGGCAGACAGGGTAAACCTAACGCAGGGTTTTGCATTTGACATAAGCGGAATTGTGCAAGGGTGCGTACTTTTTGCTGCGGCATTTTCATTCATACGCAAAGGAGAAGCAAAATGAAGGCAGTCTTTTCCCTTTTGAACACGGCAGCCCCTCTTCTGCTTTTAACGCTTGGTGCACTTTCCAGCGAATACGGCGGAAGGCTTGCCATGTTTATGGAATGCATAATAAACCTAAGCGGATTTTTCTGCTTTGCATTTACAGTATGGACTGGAAATGTTTTTTTGGGAATTGCGCTAAGCATTTTTGTTTGCACCATCATGGTATTTCTTATGGAAAGGCTCTCTTCCAAATTTGGGGCAAACATGTTCCTTGCATCCCTTGCAATGAACCTTCTCTTTGCGGCGGGAACAACATTCTTTTCTTCCGTCTTTTTTGGAACGAGGGGCGTACTTACAAACGAGGCATTTAAATTTGACGCAGCTGTAGCTCGCTTTGCAACAAGCATATTGTGCTACGGTCTTAGCGCAGGCCTGCTTTTCTTTTTGATTTGTACAAGAAGCGGAATGATTCTTAGGATAACAGGCAGTGACGAGGACGTTCTTGAAGCAAGGGGGATAAGCTCGCAAAAATACAAGTGCGCATCTTGGCTTATAGCGGCGGCCTCTGGAGCCGTATGCGGCTGCACCCTTGCCGTGAGGATTTCGTCTTTTGTTCCGGGGATGAGCGGAGGGCGCGGCTGGACTGCACTGGCGGCTGTTTTCTTGAGCCGGAAGAATGGGGCACTTGTACCGCTTGCGGTTGCTGTCTTTGCAATAGCAGAATATGCAAGCACAAGGCTACAGTTTATTGGCATACCGTCTGGAATTCTTCTTGCCCTTCCATACATTATGTCTCTTTTACTTATTGCATTGGTTCCCGGGAAGAAATAAAACCAAGCCTAGCCCCGATTGGAAGGGCGGCGTAGCCGTTGCCAAAGGCAATGGAGCGCAAGCGGAACCCTGGAAAGCGGGATAAAAGTTGACCTTGGCCGGACACGGAGTGCCGGACACAGTAAAAGATAGAGCGTGCTCCAAGAAAGAATTCAAAAAAAAATTACTTGAACGCAATTTGCATGTGTGGTAGAATTCATTTAATACTATAAACAGGAGAAGGATATGCCAGGACCAGGCGGCCCGCACGGTGGCCATTTTTTAACGGACGAGGAGATGAAGAATACCCCAAAGGTTACAGCTTCTCTTGTGAAAAGAATTTTTTCATGGCTGCTTCCCTACTGGAAACAGTTTGTCTTTGTGCTTTTGTGCATTGCAATTTCTTCTACGCTAAAACTTTTGCCTTCTATTTTAACGGGTAAAATTATAGACGACGGTCTTATAGGAAAAAATTTTGAGCTGCTCGTAAAGCTGATAATTATTTCGCTTGGGGTCACTTTTACCGGAAACCTTATAGGCGTTCTTGAGGCTTACCTTCAGACGTGGATTGCCCAACACATTACTTTTGACATGCGAAACAAGATGTACCTGCACCTGCAAAAAATGTCCCAGAGATTTTTTACTTCCAACAATCAGGGCGACATTGTTACCAGGATGACAAGCGACATTGACGGTGTAAAGATGACGATTACCAACACCTTCTCCAACATTCTTTCCAACGTTATTACGCTGATTGTTGCTCTTGCGGCAATGTACCAAAAGAACTGGCTTCTTGCTACGATTGGCCTTGTGATTGTTCCCCTATTTGCAATTCCCACTCGCAAGGCTGGAAAAACAAGGTGGTCACTTACGCGCGAATCGCAGGAATGCAACGACAAGATAAACGGCATTCTTAACGAGACACTTTCCGTAAGCGGACAAATGCTTGTAAAACTTTTTGGACAGGAGAAAAGTGAATACAAGCGGTACGAAGAAGAAAACCGAAAAATGATTTCGCTTAACATTAAGGAAGGCATGGCTGGACGCTGGTTCCGCGTAGTAATTTCTACGGTTTCTTCTGTTGGGCCAATGCTGCTCTACCTTGTTGGCGGAATTCTTATAATGAAATACGATTCAAGCATTACTGTTGGAGACATAACAGTTCTTGTTACCCTTCTGGGAAGAATGTACATGCCGGTGAACGAGCTTTTGAACATTCAGGTTGACTGGATTAGGTCCATGGCCTTGTTCACAAGAATTTTTGAATACTTTGACATGAAGATAGAAGTTGCAAACCCAGAGAATCCTCTTGAACCGAACGAGTGTGACGGTAGCGTTGAATTTGAGAACGTGAATTTTTCATACAATCCGGAAAAGCAGATTCTGCACGACGTTAGCTTTAAGCTTAACAAAGGGGACTGCATTGCAATAGTGGGCCCTTCCGGTTCTGGAAAGAGCACTCTCATAAATTTGATTCCCCGCCTTTACGATGCAAATTCCGGTTCGGTGAAATTTTCCGGAAACGATGTGCGCACCCTTGACCTTGAGTGGCTAAGGAAGAACATTGGAATTGTTACCCAGGACACCTACCTCTTTAACGGGACCATAAGGGAAAACCTTCTTTACGCAAAGCCTGACGCTACGGAAGAAGAGCTTATTGAGGCATGCAGCAAGGCAAACATCTACGACTTTATACAGAAGCAGGATAAAGGCTTTGACACGGAAGTTGGCAACAGAGGGCTTAAGCTTTCTGGCGGAGAAAAGCAGCGCATCTCTATTGCACGTGTCCTTTTAAAAGACCCGGCACTCATAATCTTTGACGAGGCTACTTCGGCGCTTGACTCCATAAGCGAGCAGAAGATTCAGGAAGCGATTGACCCGCTTGTAGACGAAAGGACCAGCATACTGATTGCCCACCGTCTTTCCACGATTCTTACGGCAGACGAGATTCTTGTTATAAAGGACGGAAAGGTTGTGGAACGTGGCCAGCACAAGGATCTTGTTAAGGCTGGAGGAATCTACACGGAGCTTTACAATACACAGTTCTCCAAGGCAATAGAAAAGTAGGACATGCGAAAGCAGCACGAATGCAAGCAGTCTACGGTGCACCATTCTTGGTGGCCGTAGATACATGTTCTTGTGCCTGCAAATCGCTATTTGAGGAACAAAAAAACTGTCTTGTAAATGCCGCAAAAGAATTACGAGTTTCTATTAAAGCGCTTTGAAAGTTCCTTTAGGCAAGATGCACCTTTTGTGTCGCAAAGCATTTCTTTTTCCATGCGCCAAGTCCAGTTGCTTCCGGTGGTACTTGGTGTGTTCATGCGGGCTTCGCTTCCAAGAGCAAAGACATCCTGCAAAGGGATAACGGCTGTGTCGGCTTTGCTGGAGAATGCCTTTTCAATAAGAATTTGCGTAAGCTCCTTGGCAGAAAGGTCTTTGTCCAGTTCAAAATATGTGGCTACGTTTTCCTTAAGCTGTTCGGATGCAGAGGCAAAGAAACCGGCACTTGTGTCGTTGTCGTGCGTTCCCGTGTAGACTATGATGTTTGGATTTTTGTAGTTTCCGGGAAGGTCCTTGTTTTCTTCGCTCTCTTCCGTCCAAGGCTCGTCGTTAAATGCAAACTGGAGGATTTTCATTCCGGGGAAGCCGCAGCCGTCACGCAGCTCTTCCACTTCCGGTGTGATTACGCCAAGGTCTTCTGCAATAATTGGAAGGGTTCCAAGGCGCTTTTTTATCTCGTCAAACAAGTCTTTGCCGGGGCCTTTTATCCATTCACCCTTGATTGCATTTGGCGCACCGTAAGGAATCTGCCAGTATGCTTCAAAGCCGCGGAAATGATCAATGCGGATAACGTCTACAATGCGGAGCATATTCTTTATGCGGTCAACCCACCAGCTGTAGTTATCTTTTTTCATGGCATCCCAGTCGTAGAGCGGATTTCCCCAGAGCTGGCCTGTTGCGCTAAAGTAATCCGGGGGAACTCCGGCGCATGTCTTTTGCAGGAGAGTCTCGGAATCCATCTGGAAGAATTTCTGGTTTGCCCAAACGTCGGCAGAGTCACCCGCAACAAAAATAGGAATGTCGCCAATGATTTTTATTCCAAGAGAGTTAACGTATTTTTTTAGGGAAGACCACTGCTGGTCAAAGAAGAACTGGATAACCTTTATTTGTTCTACGTCGTCCGTATGCTCTGCATCCCAGCGGCTTACTGCTGAGGCATCGTGTTCTGCAAGCTCGCGGGGCCACCAGCGGTTCCACATGGAGGCAACGCCTTCTACGCCTTCATTCTTTGCCTTTGCGTCATAAAAGTTCTTGATGCTGGTGTAGTCTGCGTAATTGTTTAACCAAGAAGACTGGTCGTTTTTAAATGCCTCGTATTTTACGCGGTCTTCATTACTGCAATTCTTTAAAAAGTATGCGGCGCACTTTGCAAGAACCGGCATCTTCCACCATACGACGGAACCAAAGTCAACGTTGCCCTGGCTCTTTATGTAGTCTGGCGGAAGAACCTCGTCCTTGCTTGCCCATCCGCGCTTAACAAGGTCGTCAAAATCAATAAGAAGGGGATTTCCCGCAAAAGTTGAAAAACTCTGGTAGGGGCTGTCCCCGTATCCGGTAGGTCCAAGCGGCAAAACCTGCCAGTAGGACTGGTTTGCATTTTTTAGCCAGTCGGCAAACTTGTATGCACTTTCACCAAGGGTTCCAATCCCTGGAGTGCCGGGTAAAGAAGTAACGTGAAGCAGAATACCGCTTTTTCTTTTGTTCATATATTTCTCCTAATTAAATCTTCACCCGGCAATTTTATTTATTCTGTCGGGCGCTTCTTAAAAGACTTGCTTTCAATAATTGCCTGACCTTCACCAACGCTCTGCTCCATCATTGCGCGTACCTTAAGAGGAAGGCCGAACAATGTAATAAAGCCCTGGGCATCCTTGTGGTCATAGAGGTCGCCAGTCTTAAATGAGGCGATGCTCTCGTTGTAGAGGCTGTACTTGGAAGCAGAACCTGCACCGCGGATTGCACCCTTGTAGAGGTGAACCTTTGCCCAACCAGTAACAGTCTCTTCCGTCTTGTCCACAAAGGCCATGATGGAATCAAACAAAGTAGTGAACCACTTTCCGTCGTAGATAAGCTCTGCCGCCTTAATTGAAAGGTGCTGCTTAAAGTGGTATGTGTCGCGGTCAAGGCAGATGTGATCCATCATGCGGTGAGCAAAGTAAAGGATTGCTCCACCTGGTGTCTCGTAAACACCGCGGCTCTTCATGCCAACGCAGCGGTTTTCGCAGATGTCTACAAGGCCAATTCCGTTCCTTCCGCCAATCTTGTTAAGCTCTGTAACAAGCTCAAGGCCGTCCATCTTCTTTCCGTTAAGTGCAACTGGAATACCTTTTTCAAAGTCAATCTGAACGTATTCGCCAGCATCTGGAGCTTCCTCGGGAACAACTGTGTTCTTAAGCATGTGCTTGTAGTTAGGTTCGTTCTCTGTCTTTTCAAGCTCAAGACCTTCGTGGCTAAGGTGCCAGATGTTTTCGTCACGGCTGTATGACTGGTCGTGCTTCATTGGAACTTCAAGACCGCGCTTTTCAAGGTAGGCAATCTCTGCCTCGCGGCTGTCCATGTCCCATTTTGGGTCACGCCAAGCGGCAATAACCTTGATGTCTGGAGCAAATGCCTTGATTGCAAGTTCAAAGCGAACCTGGTCGTTACCCTTTCCTGTAGCACCGTGGCAGATTGCAACAGCCTTTTCCTGGCGGGCATATTCAACCAAAATCTTTCCAATAAGAGGACGAGCTGTAGAAGTACCCAAAAGATACTCGTCTTCGTAAACTGCGTTTGCCTTAAGGGCTGCCCAGCAGTATTCTTCAATATATTCCTTTCTTGCGTCAACAACGTAGCAGGCCGAAGCACCAGTCTTGAGCGCACGGCTCTTGATTGCTGCCCAGTCATCGCCCTGACCCAAGTCGATGCAGACGGCAATTACGTCGTAGTCATAATTTTCTTTTAACCAAGGAATGATAACCGTAGTATCAAGTCCGCCTGAATAAGCCAAAACAACTTTGTCTTTTGCCATAGTTGACCTCTGTAAATGTAAGTTTATACATCCGTTATACAGTTTATTTCATAAATATACAAGTACCTGTTTTGCATCTTACATATCACAGAAATTAGTTTTGGGCTCCACTACCAGCAAAATCTGTCTGAAAATCCATGGTGCGCGGTAATAGGACTTCGCTCACTTTGTTCGCTCCGCGCAAATGGATTTTCAGCCATATTTTGCTTCCCGTTACGCCCAAAACTAATTTCCGTTTCTTTTCATAAGAGAAAACAGATTTCTAAGCTTGTATATTGGCGGCACTTGCCATTAGCTACAAGTGACTTGCAACACGATTATAGAATAACACAAGGGAAACGTTTCCACAAATATTTTTATATTTTTAGGTGTAAAATCAGATTTTCAGCCAAGAAAAAGATACAATTCTACCATTTAACCCAGGCAGCCTGAACGGTAAAGAGCTTCTGCCTTTCTTCCAGCGAGAGGCTTTGAGGAAGGGATGACGTCTGCCGGCGGAAGGAGCCAAATTTGAAGTTACCATCGGGATTTTTTTTGCAGCAGGTGCAGTCGGAGCTTATGACTATGTTTTCCTGGGGAACTCCTATTTTTTTTAATGCCTCAAGGTTTGCCTTGGCCATGGATAGGGCGTACTTTCCCGCATTCTCACCTTGACGGATGGGGCTTACGCAGTCGGGGGTAAAATTTTGGGCAAAAAAGGAAGAACGGTCTTCTTCTATAAAATAGCAGCAGTCGTGGATGTGGGGAGCCATTATTACGCAGAAGTCCTCCACCCTTGCACCGTATTTTTCTTGGGCAAGCATAATGGCATCACAGGCAATTCCTGTTCCCTTCCAGCCAGAATGAAGGGCACCAAAGACTTTGCTAACAGGGTCGTAGATAAGAATAGGCATACAGTCTGCAGCCGTTATCACCGGGATGATTTTTTTGTTCTGGGTAATGATTCCGTCTCCCTGCAAGCCCTTAACTTCATCGGCATCGTCAATGGCATAAACCGTGTGGGAATGGATAAGTTCCACTGCGGCAATCGTCTTGTCTGGAGATGAAAGTTCATTCAAAAAAGAGGTGCGGTTGGGGTTTTCCTCATTCCACCTAAAGCGCATGGATCCGTTTTTTAAAAGAGTCATGCCTGCCACCGGGGAATCTGGCACTACTTTTCCTCCCCGGCAAAAGTTCAATGCAAGAAATTCTTCCTTCAATTTACTTTTCCTGCGTTAAACCTGGGTAGAATCAAGCGGCTCCATTTCCTGAACAACTTCGTAGGAATGCTGGATACCGTTGCGGGCCTGTGCAAGCCTTTCGCGGAATTTCTTGTTGTCGTGACCTGCAATCTTTGCAATATTTGTAAGCGGGCCGTAGTAAGGGGTAACCTTTTCGCCAAGCATTCCGCCTATCAAGTCCACCATGCTGCGGCAAGCCTTTCCAAAGCCATTCACAATCTCTCGGGCAGAATCTTCAACGCTTTCCATAAGTGAAGCAAGTTCCTGCAGCTCAATCTTTCCCAAGTGCTCAACTCCGTCGTAGGAGCCAAAGCGAAGTCCAAATTCTCCGCCGGCAGAAAGCTGGTTTGCAAACACATCCAGCTTGTCTTTAACGGTAGAAAATAGGTTGAAGGTATCTGTGTACTCAAGGCGGTTTTGCCTAAGTGCAAACTCACCCTCCACGGCGGCTGTGTCCAGCGGTGGAAGATAAAGCTTGTAGACGTTCTTCATAAAGCCGTTTATAAAGCCAATAGTCAAATCGTAGTGGAAAGAGATGGAAGTATTTGCAAACTTAGCCCAAGGCCTGAACGGGAACATGGGGAAATCTGCCATCTCAAAGTAGCCCTTAATCTTTTCCTTAATCTTTTCCTTTTTGTAGTCGCGGTTCCACTGCTCCCACCTCTGGTCAAACAGGGACTTCCACTTTGCCCTGTACCTGATAAGCCAGTCTTCTCCGCCACCATAAGCTTCCGGGAAGTAGAGGGAATTTTCAAAGACAACCTTTGCAAGATTGTACATTGGAACCGTCTGGGCAAAAGTCTTTATGGCAGAAAATTCACCTGCCGCACTGTTAACAAAGTCTGTGCCTGCCTGAGCCACCTGGTCAAGGGATTCAAAGCCAGAAACCAGCCCCCTGTGCTCGTTGAACATGTAAAGTGTCTGGATAAGTTCATCCGTGATGGGAACGTAGTTGCACATGACGCGCGCAAATTCCGGGAAGTCGGCCTTTATCTGCGCATAGAGGGTTTCTTTTGTGTTGGTTTCCGACTTGTAGAAGCGGGAAATCATCTTTCCAAATGGAATCTTAACGAACTGCTTTAGCCATTCAACGCAGCGCACACAGGCATAGACCTCGTTTTTCTTCTGCATTGGAATTTCGTCAAGGATGGCCTCCATCTTTGCAATAAGGGAAGCACGCATTTCCTTGGTAATGATTTTCTGGAAGGAATACATGTAGGGGTCGGAAGCCTTTTCTATGTTAACACCCACGTTTGGCATTATGATGTAGCCCAAGAGGATATAGAATGATTCAGGATCTTCTTCATAGGCCTGAATGGAAGGAAGAAAGAAGTCCGCACTTTTCTTTAGCTGGACAAGCTTTTCGTAGAAGCCCTGGATAAGAGCCTTGCGCTTGTGGTCAATAAGCCCCGGATACTCTTTTTCTATGCCCTTTGCAATTTGATTCACAAGGAATTTATTGAATACGTCATCTATTGATGAATTTGTAATTGTAGCGAGCAGCCACAGGAATATCTGCCTAAAAAAAGACTGCTTCTTGAACTGGGAATTCAGGTCGCTTTCCGAATCGCCGTCGCCCGAAGCCTGATCCGGCCCGTTAAGCTGGCCCTGGCCAACAGAACGCCCTTTCTTCATTTTATTCAGCATCTGCTCACGCTCAGAAGTGCTTATTCCAACAACGAGATTATCAAACGTGGAATTTGTATTCGCTTTTTTTGCCATTACTCTTCCTTTTTTATATTAGCTTCAACTCCAGTTTTGCATAAGCCCGATAATGACATGGTTCTTGCCAAAAAACGGACGCACAACACCAAAATTAAGAAATTTTCTCGCTTAGTATATCGGCATATATTGTAGCAGACTTTTTGCATTTTGGTGATTTTTTTTACGGATTTTTTTTTATACTTTTTTTGAAAAATTCTTTGTTTTTGTATTGACATTTTTTTTCACTTAGTATATAAATATCACTATCCATTCATTCCCCGATTGTGTAATGGTAGCACCTCAGATTCTGGTTCTGATTGTGGGGGTTCGAATCCTCCTTGGGGAACTTACTAAGCCGACTGTAAAGCCGGCTTTTTTTAACGGTTGGTTCGTCTAACGGTTAGGACGAGAGATTCTCAATCTCTAAACACGGGTTCGATTCCCGTACCGACTAAATAGTTTCATAAAGTTAACAGACAAAATAACCCCTTAAAAATCCAGCAAACATTTTAGCACCAAGAAATCGAACCGCGAAGTGAGCGCGCCGACAGGCGAAAAGGGCACACGGATGTGCCCGCCAGCGAACGAAGCCGCCCCGGAGTAAGTGCACACGATGTGCACGACCGTAGGGGTTCGATTCCCGTACCGACTAAACCCCACTCCGATAGTTAGCCTATAAAAGAAAATACTTAAAAATCAATCAAACATTTTAGCACCAAGAAATCGAACCGCGAAGTGAGCGCGCCAACAGGCAGAATATTGACTTTTTAACATATCTACTCCATTATGTTATGCACCGTCCACATCAGGGCGGAAGGAGTAAAAAGTGAAAACAAAAGTATTCGTTCTGTTTCTTATGATGTTCTTCGAAGCATTCAACCTGAATGCGGCAGGCATAAACTTGAAGGCGAAAAAGACTAAGGAGACAAAGGTAGAAGCTATATACATAGAAAAAATTTCAGTTACGGCCCCCGACGGCAATGGCAAAGAGCACGAGCTGGAAGGCCTGGCTTTTTTGTTCGAGATAACAAAGCTAAAGAAAAACGACAAGGTTTTATGCATGCAGGAATTAAGGGATTTTACGATAGACGGCGTAAGCTATGCACAGACTACAAAAGAGAAGCTGGGCATTTCTGTCGAACCAAAAACCATGATTGAAGACTCATACAAGCTTGCAGAAGAAAATCCAGACTTAAAGGATATAATTAAAAACAAAAAGAGCGGAATTGTCATGGAAACCGCCATTTTCGGTGCCGATTTGCCGCAAAATGGAAAGGTGTCCGTAACAGTCCAGGTTGGCTGGGGTGATGTTGACAAGGAAAAAAACACAAGCTCCAATGAAACGATAGAAGACTTCACCTTTGAATTTAACCTTTCCGATTTTTTTGAAAGCGAAAAAAAGGAAGTGCTTCAGTTAATCAATGATTTCAAAAAAGACACTGATTTTTCCCCGGAACATCTGAAAAACTATTCACAAATCATTGTATTTGCCACAAAAAACAAAGACGTAAAAATCACAATCAGCACAGACTATCTGCCAAAGTTAAATTCTCCCGATGACTATTCCTATGTATTCGTACTGGCATACATCTGCGGAAATTTGGAAAAGCAACTTGTCTCCGGGAATTATACCAACTCCGCAAAAGAGGGAATCGAATTTGAGCTTTTAAAATACAAGCAGCTAAAGGAAATCAAAAAAGACCTAAACATCAGCTTTTTTGAGGACATTATGTAAGCGTAAGCCGGAGTTAAATCTTAAAGAGGGTGCTCAAAAGTCCCCTTCCAAGAGATGCGCCTATGTTGCCGCCGATTTTTTTGCCCAAGGAACCAAAGTTTCCGCCGAGGGCTTTTCCAACTTCGCGGCCAAGGCTTGAACCCATGGAAGAAGTTGCGCGCCTTCCGCTTTTGGCCAGAGGGCTTTTTGAAGTGCCACCTTTTTTTGCAGCGCCGGAAGTGCTTGCAGAAGATTTTGCGGCAGCTTCCTCCTGCTGCTTTTTTGCCTGCGAAAGAGTTTCGTATGCGGAAAGAGGGTCAACGTCATTCTTGTATTTTTCATAGAGGGAATTTGACCTCATGCAGGAATCCCTTGCTATGGCATCGGCAGGCCCAATCTTGCTTTGCGGGGGAAGGATATTGACCTTTTGGCAAACTCCTGGAACACCATTTTCGTCCAGGAAAGAAACTATTGCCTCCCCTATTCCAAGATTCTGTATTACTTCTTCCGTGTTGAATTCAGGGTTGCTTCTAAAAGACTGGGCGGCTGCCTTTAGAGCTTTCTGATCTGCAGGAGTGTATGCGTGCAAGCCGTGCTGAATCTTGTTGCCGAGCTGTGAAAGAACTCCGTCCGTTATGTCCCTTGGGTTCTGGGTGCAGAAATAAACGCCAATGCCCTTGCTGCGGACAAGCTTTACCACCTGCTCAATTTTTTCCAGCAGTGCCTTTGGTGCATCGTTAAAGAGAAGGTGGGCTTCGTCAAAGAAGAATACCATCTTGGGCTTTTGGGCATCTCCAACTTCCGGCAGGTTTTCAAAAAGCTCGCTCAGCATCCAGAGCAGGAAGGTTGAATACAAACGGGTGTCGTTTATGAGGCTTGAGCTGTCAAGAATGTTTATAACTCCGCGCCCCTGGCTGTCTGTGGCAAACCAGTCTTCTATTTTTAGAGAAGGTTCTCCAAAGAAGGTCTTTCCGCCTGCAATTTCCAGGGCTACGACTGCCCTTACTATGGCGGCTATTGACTGGGAAGAGATGTTGCCGTAGTCTGCGGCCAAATCCTTGGAATTTTCGTTCATGTAATTTAGGACAGCCTTCAGGTCCTTTGTGTCTACCATAAGAAGGTCGTTGTCATCTGCAATCTGGAAGCAAATTGTAAGCAGGTCTGACTGGAGCTCGTTCAACTTCATTATGCGGGAAAGTAAAAGTGGCCCCATTTCGCTTACGGTGGTGCGGAGTTTTATTCCTTTTTTTCCAGTGAGGTCCCAGAGTGCTACGGGGTAAGAGCAGAAGGAAAAGCCTGCGTCATCCAGGCCAAATTTCTTTATTCTTGAATCCATGTCCGGGGAAGAGCTGCCTGTCTGCAAAAGGCCAGAAACGTCTCCCTTTACATCTGCAATAAAGACTGGAACTCCCATGTCACTGAATGATTCGCAGAGGACTTTTAGCGTTACGGTCTTACCGGTACCAGTTGCCCCGGCTATAAGTCCGTGCCTGTTTGCCATCTTGGGCTGAATGAAGACATTTTCTCCGCTTTGTGTATTGGCAATCCAAATTTTTTCATCTTTTATCATAGGAGCTCCCTTTTTGCTTAGCTAGCGGCGAATGGAGCAAACAAACTCCCTGCGTCGATTCCGTTTATTATAGTTCCCTGGGGATAGGACTTTAAAAGGTTTACCTTGCCGTCCCTAAGGTGCTTGCTTGTTATTCCGTGCTTTATGGATGAATCAGCTTCCAGCAAGGCCGAATAATGGTCAGAAAGCCGTACAATCCTTCCGTCTACCGGAGAATACTGGTCTGAATTGTATTTTTCGTTCAGCTCGTCATATTCCACGCGGACAGTTTTTCCGTTAAGTATTATTCTGTTGCAAAATTCGTCATCTGTAAAGTACATTATCTCGTTCTTGTAGAAGTCTTCCATGTGGGGAACAAGGTCTTTGTTTACGATGATTTCTTCTATTTCCTTGATTACAGACGGAAGGCCATGGGTTGCCTGCTTTACAGGAGAAATTATGTCCCTTGTTACCGCTTCCGGCAAATCGTGGAAGAGTCCGCAGAAGAAGTTGTTGAAAAGGCGCTTGGAGCAAAGCTTTACACCGTTTTCGCGCTGCAAAAGAAGGGTTAGTATTGCTACGAAAAAACAGTGGCCAAGAACGCTTGTCTTTGGTACGCGGGGTGTCTGGTTCCACCTGGTCTGGAAACGGAGCTGCTCTATTTTTGTAAGGAAGTCAAAGGGGCGCTGCCTTGTGTACAAAAGCTGGAGTCCCCTCAGGTCAAGGAATGACTGGATGTCTGCATAGACTTCTTTTTTTATCTGCTCAAGGCGCATGGGTTCGTTTACCGGGCTTATCATTTCCAGTTCGCGCAGGGTTGAATACTTGTGGGCGGCACGGAAAACCCGGGCTGTAAGTTCCTGGCCTTTTTCGAAGGGGATGGAGCCGGATGTCCTACCGATATAGAGGGTAAAGCGGGAAAAAAGGTCCCTGTCGGAAATGAAGGTGCGGTACTGGTCAAGAACCCATTCGTTGAGTTTTATGTATTCTTCCGGGTACTGGCTACGCAAAAGGCGTTCCACGGGGCTTTTTATGTCGCAGAGGGCAATTTTTCGCAGAAGGTCAAAGAGGGAGGCATAAATCATCCACTCCCAGTCTATCTTCTGACCGCGGTTTTCTTCAAATTTGCCGATGATGTACGCAACCACCATTTTTTCGGCAGACTTGTCCATTTCTACCACACTGAAAGGGCGAACCAAATCGTTCCAGCGTTCAATTGAAAATCCCTCGAAAATCTTAAGTGCAAAATTCTTATCCATCGTAAAACGGAGCCTGTTGGCGGCAAAAGCTATTTGCTAGAACCGTCCTTCTGGTCCGCCTCCATCTTCTGCTTCCAGACAAGGGCCTTCTTGCGGATTTCTTCGCTATTTTCGCTGTCGTTAAGCACCATTGCAACGCGTCTTGCCGCAATCAGGAAGTTTATTGCCTGCCTCATGTCGTCTATGCGGCGGGATGGGCCTTCGTATTTTGCGCGGTATTCGTCTGCACTTTTGTTCAAAAGCTTTCTTATAAGGCGCACGTAAAGAACTGAATTGTCGTAGTCCTTTGAAGAGGGGTCAAAATAGTCCTTGGCAGCCTGCTTCATGTCTATGAAATTCTTTGCAATTGCGGCAAATCTTGCCCTAAGCTCTACGAATGAAATTTCCCACTTGGAATTCTTTCCGAATGCATCAACAAGCAGGTCTATGGCAAGACCTAACTTGCGAACCAGATAGAACCTTTTTTCTATGGGAGTGGCCTGAATCTTGCCCAGGGTTGGCTCCAGGTCGCGGAAGGGGCAGTCAACAGCGTTTGTAACCACTTCTTCCATATAAATGATTGCCTTGTAGATTATCTTTCTGGCATCATTGAGGGCATCGTTGTTCTTTGTGTCAAGAATCTTAAGAGAATATGTGTTTATGGACATGTAAAGGGATGCAATCTTTAGCATGAGTTCGGCAAGTTCCAGCTTTTTATATTCAATGCCGTCCCTTGACTGGCGCATCTTAAAAACAGCTTCCTTTTCCTGCTTAAGCAAGGCATCCACCTGGGCCTTTACTTCCTTTGACTTTGCCGAAAATTCTGCTCTTGCCTCTGTAGTTATGTTTGCCATTATCTGCCTCCGTATTTTTGCAGCATGGAAGACGCGTGTTCCAAAGACTCTTCGGAAGATGAATCCCCGGAAAGCATACGTGCAATTTCCTGAACCCGACTGTCTCCGGCCACAGGGAAGACGGCTGTGCTTGTCATATCTCCGGCTGCTCCTTTTTCTATCTTTAGCTGATTATCGGCATAAACCGCAATGCTCGCTAGATGTGTAATGCACAATATCTGCCTTGCAGAGGCAAGTTTTTTAAGGTGATCGCCCACTGCAACCGCAACTTCGCCTCCAATACCAGTGTCTATCTCGTCAAAGACCAGGGTTCCTGCCGTGTCCGCAGCAGAAAGTATGGTCTTAAGGGCAAGCATTACGCGGCTAAGTTCACCACCGGAAGCGATTCTTGCAAGAGGCAGCATTGGGGAGCCTGGGTTTGCGCTTATAAGGAATTCAATGTCGTCCATTCCGTAGGGACCGCACTTCTGGGTAACATCATCGCCAGCTTTTTCCTGCAGGTTCACCTTGAATTTTGTACCGCCCATGCCTAGGCTTTGCAAAATTGCCTCTACATCATGGGACATCTTGTCCGAAGCGGCCTTCCTCTTTATGCTGATTTCCTTTGCGGCAGTGTAAACTTTCTTGCCAGCCTCCAGAACTTCCTTCTCTAGCTCCTCACGGTTCTGCGCAACTCCTGAAATTTGCTCAAGTTCTGCCTGTGCCTTCTGGGCGTATTCAAGGACCTGGGAAATTGGGGAAGTCTTTCCGGACGCATACTTTTTCTTTAGCTTGTATATAAGTTCCAGCCGTTCCTGAACCTGCTCAAGCCTTTCCGGGTCAAAGACAAGCCCTTGCTCGTAGCGGCGGAATTCTGCAGAAATATCCTCTATCTCGTAGTATGAAGACTGAATGCGGTTTTCCAGAGCAGCAAGGCTCTTGTCCAGGGAAAATGCCCTTGAAGAAGATGATGAAAGCCTCTTAAAAAGACTGAGTATTCCCCCGCCCTCACCTTCCAGAAGCGAATTGATTTCCTCTATCTCGCCATAAAGCTTTTCGTAGGAAGAAAGACGGTTCTCCTCGTCCTCCAGCTCTGAATCCTCGCCCACCCTTAGGTTTGCTGAATTTATCTCTTCCACTGCAAAGTTGAGCATTTCTATGCGCTCTGCCCGCTTTGAGTCGTCAGTGTTAAGGTTCTGCAAGAGCCTGCGTTTTTCCACCAGGTCTGAATAAAGGGCGGTAAATGAAGCAACATCTTCGGTGATTCCGGCATAGATGTCAAGATAGCGCCTGTGCTCAGCAACCTTAAAAAGCGACTGCTGCTCGTGCTGGCCGTGTATGTCCACAAGAAATGCAGAAAAAGCAAGCAAATCCGCCCTTGTTACAGGAACTCCGCCTATCCAGCCGGATGACTTTCCGGTGTTTCTTATTACGCGGCGCAAGAGAATCCTTCCGTCTTCGTCCTCAATACCGTGCTCTTCAAGCCAGGCATGCGATTCCGGACTTTCCAGAAGGAATGTTCCCGAAACCTGAGCTTCCTGCGTTCCAGTGCGAATCTGTTCCACACCGGCCTTTCCGCCAAGAAGAAAAGCCAGGCTTCCGATTAAAATTGACTTTCCAGCACCGGTTTCACCGCTCAAAACGGTAAAGCCTTTTGAAAATTCAACATGAGCAGAATCAATAAGCGCAAAATTCTTTATGTCAAGTTCCTCAAGCACGGGGTCCTCCTGACCAGTTGAGCTTGCTCTGCAAAGCCGCATAGAATTTTTCCTGTGTGGAACAAATTATGGAAGCTTTGTAGTCCGGTATGCCCAAAATTATAACATCGTTTTCCTGCAAATCAAAATTCACCTGACCGTCTATGCTAAGACCCACATCCACGCGGGAAGCCTTAACAGTAATGGCTATCTCCCCCTTTGCGCTAAAGACCAAGGGCCTTGCAGAAAGGCTAAAAGAGCTTACGGGTGTAAGGACAAGGCCGTCAAGAGATGGATCAAGTATTGGGCCTCCTGCCGCAGCGGAATAGGCGGTTGAGCCTGTGGGGGTAGAAACAATTATTCCGTTTGCCTTGAAGGGGCCAAGCAGGGCATGGTTGTAGGCTACGTCAAGGTTAACAAGCCTTGATGAACCCGGGCTTGAAATAACAGCATCATTCATTCCGCACACGTCAAAGACAGTCTTTCCGTCCCTTATGACTTCGCTTCTTACAAGGGAACGCCTACCTGTAAAAGCCTTGCCCTCAATGTAGGAAAGAAGGTCCTTTTTCCAGCTGGAAGGTGAAACTACCGCAAGAAAGCCAAATTCCCCAAGGTTTATGGGAAAAACCGGTATGCCAAGCGGAGCGCACCCCCTGCAAGCGGAAAGAACAGTTCCGTCTCCGCCAAGAGTCACTGTAAAATCGTAGCCCTTAAAAACCGGGGCAGATTTTGAAGAGTCAAGTGAAGAGCCGTCATACGAATAAATGTCTGAACTTACCGAGTTTTCCTTTAGGAAGGAACAAATCTCGGCCGCAAGTTCAGAGGCATTTCTTTTGAATTCGTTGACAATAACAAGACACTTTTTCATAGGATTTCCATCACGGCAGAGAAGACAAGACCTTTACCATCAGGGAAACGTCCTTCTGTCCAAGACGCGGATAGAGGGGGAACATTGCGCAGCGCAAAAGCAGTGAGTTTGCGCAAAGACAAGATGGCGCTATTTCTTCCTGCCGCAAAGCTACTATTGAATTTTCATACGCCTGGCGGATTTCTATTCCTTTTTTCTGGGCATAGGCCTTTGCATCCTTAAAACCGGAATTGAGCACCAAAGGGAAGGAGTAAATCGTAGACCCCCTGTCCAATGCGCGGACGAAGGTTTTGTGCCTTCCGCTGGCAATTGCCCTGCTGTAGAGGTTGAATATTTCCATGCGGGTCTTTTCGTTGCGTTCAAATTCCTTAAGCTCCACAAAGGCAAGGGCTGCATTCATGTCTGGCATTATGTCCGTAGAAGGAGCCTCTTCTGCAAGCTTTTTTAGCACAATCCATTCGCGTCTGCAAGGAGCCATAAGGACGGCACCGCCACCGGCTGTTATGATGTCCCTGTCCTCCATGCCGAATATTGTGTAGACACCGTACATTCCGGCTCTTTTTCCTAAGGGCTCTTCCTTTTGACCGTCTTCCTGGCTCTTTTCATCCTGGTCTTTACCCTCTTCCCCTTCATTTTCCTTTTCTGCAGGATAAAAAGCAAGGGCTGACTGGGAAATGTCTTCTATGACAGGAATGCCAAGCTCAAGTATAGCCTTTATGTCTGGAAGAACGCCCATGGATTCAGTAAGCACAATAAGCTTACCGCCGTTTTTTATGCCTTCCTCAAGAATTTCCGGGGTAACAAGGCCTGTTTCCTCTACAACATCAAGAACCAGTGGCTTGTACCCAAGGCGTTCCACCGTAATAATCTGCCATGCAGGGGCAAGGGCGCTAAGCATTACAAGGCTTTCCTTGGGCAAATCCAAGGCTTTAAGGGCATATTCAAGGGCAACGGAAGGGCTTCTTAGGGCAACGGCACCGTCGCATCCTGTGTATTCTTTTACAGCCTGAACAAGGCGTGCAGTCTGGTCACCGGGGCCTATCTTTTCGTCCACCATACAGGTAAGTACGGCTTCCATTTCTTTTCTGCGTATTGTAGGACTGTATGTCTGTATCATTTTTAAAATCCTTTTATTAAAGAGCCTCCCCTAAAAAGCAAAAGCCAAAAGGGAAGCATTACAAATGCGGTTTTTCAGTTTTTTACTTGGCGGCTACCTGTTAGAAAGCACGATGCCCAACATTCACCGCAAGAAGGTCATAGTGTCAGCGTATTTCGGGAACGATTTTCTGAAGTTCGTTGGCATTGAACAGTCTTCTTGTGTCAAGGATGATAAGATAAGACTGATCCTGGCGAACAACACCGTGAATGTATTCCGTGCCAATACCGCTGAGCATCTGTGGCGGAGGCTTAATTTCTCCCTTGTCCACGGAAATAACGCGGTTGATGCGGTCTATGATGATACCAATTTTGTTACCTTCGATGTCAAGGATTATAAATCCTCCGTCATCCTCTTCAAATTCATCAAAGTCAGAGTCTTTTGTCATCTCCTTGATGTGGAACCTTTTGTGAAGGTTTATAATAGGGATGATTTCACCACGGAGGTTGATAATTCCCTCAACATAGTAAGGCGCATTCGGAATAGGACGGACGCTCTGAATTTTTACTATTTCCTTAACATCCATAATGTCTACGCCATACAGTTCGTCACCAAGCTGAAAAGTTACGAGCTGAAATTGTGTATTTTCTTCGGCCATGCCTAACTCCTTTTTAGGGTATTACCGGGCAGTTTGCCCTTACATACTATTTTACACCAAGAACGCGCTCTAGTCTACTATAAATAGCGTAATAACTTGAACTTTTCTTATTCCAATCCCCTTTAGCACCCCCGCACAGGCTTCCACAGTGGCTCCGGTGGTCATAACATCGTCCAAAAGCAGGGCTTCCACGGGTAAAGAGCCACTTTTGGCAACTTTTTTTAAGTTTTTTGCATTCTCCTTGTAGGATGAACTTCCAAGCAAGAGGCGGCCTTTTCTGTCCAGCTTCTTCTGCTGCTGGGATGAAACCCTCTTTAAAAGGCGCAGGATTGGCCTTTTGTAGCGGTGATGGATGATGCTGCAAAGCTCTTCTATCTGGTCCCAGCCCTTGTTCCTTAGCTTTCCGGGCCTTGGGGGAACAGGCACAAGCGGAATGGCATTTCTATCCCTTTCCGGCCACAAGGATTCTATGGCTTTTTCCACACATTCAGCAAAAAGAGGGGAAATTGAGCGGTTTTCTCCCATCTTCCATTCAAAAAGCAGGCCTTTCATCCATAAGCGGTAGGGCCAAAGGGGAAAAACCGAGTCTGCATGGCAAAGAAGCCTCTTCTCCCGGCAAGATGAACACAAATCATTCCCAACAAGCAGTATCTTTCCGCAAAGCCTGCACCTTCCATTCCCTGGGGGAAAAAAGCCAAGAAGGTATTTTTCTGCGCAGTCAGGGCAAACTGGCATTGAAAGAGTCCTTTTTCCGCAGCAGACGCAGCACTCCCTTGCAAGTGAAGCAGAAAAAGCGGCATGTAAAAAAGACAGGGCAAAAAGCCTTAAGTTGAACAAGGCGGATTTTATTTTTTCAATAACTTTCATACATATTATATATATGCTTTAAAAATTCATAATCAGACACAAAAGCGTAAAAATTCTGCAAAAAAACAATAAGGTTCAATTTCGAGTTTTGCAAATACATGTCATTATCGGGCTCGACCCGATAATCTGCTTAAAAAAGACGAAATAAATTCGGCATGACAAAAGCCCTTAAAAAGCCCCCTCTATGATTTTTTTTGCTTTTGGTATAATGTAAATTGTAAATGAAAAAGAAGATATTTTTGCTATTACTTTTATGCACTGCGCTAGCTCTTGCTTTTGCAGACAAGAGCCGTTTTTACAAGGACGGCAAAGTAATTGACACAATGTATATTGACTCCGAAGACGGGCTAAAAGTTAGGGACTATCCATCGCTAAAGTCAAAGCGGATATGCGGACTTCCACACAGGCTTCCGGTAAAAGTTGTTGCCGTTGGAAAGGAAGAAACGATAGACGGAATAAGTGCTCCTTGGATTGAAATTTTAGTTCCAAGCTACGAGTGGAAAAGCGGTGAACCTGAATACGGATGGGTGTTCGGAGGCTATGTTTCCAGAATTCAGCCCAAGTTTAAAATTCCTTCAAACAAGGCTGAACTTTTAAAGTATCTTACTTCTTTTCCATATTGGAACTGTGGCGACTGCCCAGCTTTTAACTTGCACTTTTCTGCCAACGGAAAGTTTTGGTGCGGGGCTTTTGAAAAGGGAGAGCCAACTGTTGGAACATTCAAGGCAAGCGACAAAGATACGGTTATTATAAATTCCGCCTTTATGGGTATTGAAGTGGAAGTAAAGTATACGGTTGAGGAATTGAACATTTGCCCTTTAACAGAATATTCATTTAAATTTGAAGGTCCGTTTTTTAGCTACCACACAGGTTCAACATTCTACGGAAATTACAACCATGACTATCCATATATTGAAAATTTACATAAAGAAAAATGCATTTACAACAATTTTAAAAATTCAGTTTACCACTTTGAATATCCATACCAAAAAGAATATTTTGAAAGTGAACTGCTGAACAAATTTATTAAAGCGGGAGTTTCTGCTGCCGGTACGGAATACGAAAAAAACTACCACGACTACTGGGATCCAATTATGAAAGAGCACCAAAAGAAAGCTGACACAATGGAATAAAAAATGAATACAAGCCAAGGAGACAATATATAACTATGGAAGAAGAAAATAAAGTTAATGAAGTAAATGAAGAAAATGAATCAACGAACAGCGGGAAAGACCTCTCTTATCCAAGTTTTCTGGGAAGAGCAGGTGCATATATTCTTGACGTTCTAATTTTGGCGCCATTTTTTATTATAGTTTCTATAATAGAAACGAAAATGTATAATGTTCCAAACATGCTTTACCCTCCTATGATAATTAGCGTAATATTTTCTTTTTTCTTCTATTGCTACAGAATTTTTTTTAACACGAAGTTTAACGGAACTCCCGGCAAGCTTCTTTGCAAATTTAGAATTTGCAGGGAAGACGGAATGCCTGTAACCTGGGAAACTGCAATAAAAAGAGAATCACTCTATATAGTCTTGTATCTTTTTGAACTTTTATTGTTGTATAAATTCTTTTTTGCGCACCGTTCAGAAGCAGATACTTTTATGCATCCAATTTTTTTGTTTTCAAAAACTACAGAATCAATAATTTATACTTGGATTTATAGACTAATCAGCATTATTGATTTTGGAAAAACTTTGTTTTCGCCAAAAAGGATTACCCTTCACGACAAGATTGCAGGAACGGTTGTTGTTTACAAACCAGTTTAAGGCCAAATAATCCTACGCCGCCATGGAAGGGCCCGCGAAGCGGGTTGCGGAACGAAGTGGAGCAATGGAGCCGGAAGGCGGAACCCTGGAACGGCGGTGACGCAAAGGCATGTGCGGTCGAGTTAGAGTTGCAACGGATGGTAGAGCAAAGCAAGTTTCCGTCCTAAAAAAATTAACGGCCAGACAGGGTCTTTTTCCACCTTGCAAGGTTTTGAAGCGCGGCTATTGGGGTAAGGTTGTCCACGTCCAAGGAAAGAATCTCGTCCAGGATAAGCTCTTCGTCGCTAAAGAGGGCTCCGGTAAGTGACTCCCGCTTTGCAGGCCCCTCTTTTTGCTGAATTGCAGGCTGCCTTACGATTGTCTCTTCCACTTGCTCAGGTGAGGCAGACACGATTGGCTGGTCGGAGGCTTCGTTTTGTATGCGCTCAAGGATTGACTTTGCCCTTTGGATTACAGGCTCTGGTATTCCCGCCAAAGATGCAACGTGGATTCCGTAGCTGTTGCGGCTGTTTCCTTCTATTACTTTTCGGAGGAATACTATTTCCGGCCCTTCTTCGTCTACTGCCATGCAAAGCTTTACAAGCCCTGGGTGTTCCATGCGGGTAAGCTCGTGATAGTGGGTTGCAAAAAGGGTCTTGCATCTTATTCTGTTTAGAAGGTATTCGCTTACTGACCATGCTATGGAAAGGCCGTCTTCTGTACTGGTTCCCCGCCCTACTTCGTCCATGATTACAAGGGAGCGTTCCGTGGCGGAACGCAGTATGTGGGCGGTTTCCGTCATTTCTACAAGGAAGGTTGACTCTCCCCGGGCAAGGTTGTCGCTGGCTCCTACGCGGCAAAAGATTCTGTCAACAATTCCAATGCGGGCACTCTGGCAGGGAACAAAGCTTCCTGTTTGCGCAAGAAGTGCTATGAGTGCGTTCTGCCTTAGGAAAGTGCTTTTTCCTGCCATGTTGGGGCCTGTGATTAGGGCAAAGCTGCATTTGCTTTTTTCTCCCGCAAGGCTAAGGTCGTTGGGGACAAATTCTCCGGAAGGAAGGTGCTGTTCCACTACGGGATGGCGGCCGTTCTTTACTTCAAAGGCAAGGCTTTCGTCTACGGTTGGGCGCACCCAGTCGTGAGTGCAGGCTGCCTGCGAGAATGAAGCACACACGTCTGCATAGGCAATTTCTGCTGCCATCTGCTGAAGGTAGGGAATGTATTCCTTTAGCGAATTGCGTACTTGCAGAAAGAGGTCTCTTTCCAGCTCCAGGACTTTTGTGCCGGATTCATTAAGGCTTTCTTCAAGCTCCTGAAGCTTTGCGGTGGTATAGCGGTCTGCGTTTACCATTGAACGGCGGATAATAAAATGTGCGGGAACCATGGAAAGCTTTCCCTTGGTTACTTCTATGCAGAAGCCCGCGTTGTTGGTCTTTTTTATCCTAAGGTTGGGAATTCCTGTATTCTGCCTTTCCTCTTCTATATACTCTTCCAGAATGCGGGTAAAGTCAGTCTGAACATGACGCCAGTGGTCAAGCTCTTCGCTCCAGCCTTCCCTAATGATTCTGCCTTCCGTAAGTATTGTGGAAGGGTCGTCCAAAATGGAAGAAGCTATTAGCTCCACGATTTTTTGTGCGGGGGCAGTGTCTAGCGATGCAAAGTTAAAGCTGCCCAAGGTTTGCTGGGCCAAAAGCCATAGCTCCAAGCTGTGCCTTAGTGCCTGAAGGTCCTTTGCGTGGGCCTTGTCCATTGCTATTCTTCCTGCAAGGCGCTCTATGTCCAGGATGCCTTCTATTTGCATGCGGAATTTTTTTAGGAGTGAGCGGTCTGTTGCAAAAAGCTCTACGTGGTTCTGCCTTGAAAGGATGCGCTTTAAGTCTGTAAGGGGAAACATGAGCCATTCGCGCAGCATGCGGCTTCCCATTGCGGTGCGGGTAAAGTCTACACATTCAAGCAGGCTGAACTGTGATGAGCCGTCGCGGAGGTTTGCACTTACCTCCAGGTTCCTAAAGGATGAGTCGTCTATAATAACATAATCGCTGTCGCTGTAGATGTTTATGGAGCGCACGTGGGGGGAAAGTGTGTTTGTTGTCTTTTCCAGATAGTCAAGGAGGAAACCTGCTGGCGGCACTTCGGGGGAAGTTTCCGTGAGTGAAAAGGAGCGCAGGTTTGCGGTCTTGAACTGCTTTACAAGCCTCTTGTAGCTTAGTTCGGCATTAAAATTCCAGTCGGGGTACCATGAAACAGAAAGGTTTTGGTTAAGGTCCAGAACAGAGAGGACTGTACGGTTCTTTTTTAAGCTGTCGGGAAGAAGTATTTCCCTTGCACGGCATCTCAAAAGTTCCTTGGGGAAATTCTGCTCAAGAGTGTCTGCTGGAAAGCTTGTAGCCCTGAATTCTCCAGTGGTAACGTCTATGCAGGCAAAAGCGGCGGTCTTTCCGCTTACAAAAAGTGATGCTAGGAAGTTGTTTACGCCACCTTCAAGGTATTCACTTTCCAGGGCTGTTCCCGGTGTAATTACTTCCGTGACCTTGCGTTCGGTAAGTCCCTGCCCCGGCTTTGCCACTTCCCCAACCTGCTCGGCAATAGCTATTTTTTTTCCAAGACGCAAAAGGCGTGCTATGTATATTTTGCTTGCGTGATATGGAACACCGCACATGTGGCGGTCTCCGCGGTGAGTCAGGGTAAGATTTAAAAGGCGCGACACCTCATCGGCATCGCTGTCGAACATCTCATAAAAATCCCCGACCCTAAAGAAGAGGACTTCATTTCTGTAGCTGTCCTTTAGGGTCTGGTATTGTATAAAAAGAGGAGTATCTTTTTCTTCCGCCATGACGGGTTACTTTTTAAGCTGGGCAATTACTTTGTCTGTTATATCTACAGAATCGCTGTACCAAAGGATTGAGTTGTTCTGCTGGGGGCTCAAAACCATGCAGTAGCCTTCCTGTTCTGCTACGCTACCGATTATTCTGTAAAGCCTCTTGTAGAAAGCGTCGCCAGATTCCATGCTGCCCTTAATGCGCTTAAGTTCTGCGTTCTTGCTTGCAGTATAGTCACGAAGGTTCTGTGCCTTGGTGTTTATTTCTTCCTGAAGCTTTTCTGCTTCTGCATTCTTTCCAGCCACAGCATATTCGCTCTTGCGGGTCTTTAAATCCTGAAGCTCATTGGTAAGGCGTGTTATTTCTGCCTGGAAGGAAGCCTTTTTTGCTTCATAATTGCGCATTGACTGTGAATTGTTAAAAAATGCCTTGTAAACACGGTCTGTGTCAACAACTGCAAATTTTGTAATCTGTTCAGCAAACACGTTACTTGCCAAACCGCAAACCATAAAAGCTAAAAGCAAAAATAATTTCTTCATCTTAATTACACTCCTGTCTGATATAATTAAAGAACTCCCAAAACATACGCCAGTCCTCATCCGGCGGATAGTTCTTAGGATTCCGAATTACCTGTTTACCATGTTGAATGAGAGGACAAAGTGCATGCTGTCCCTGAAGGTGTCCACTATGTCCGCATCATCGTCACGCCATGTGAATTTTCCGTCTTCCATCTTGAACTGGCTTACAAAAAGGAGACGCAGAGGCAACTGCTGCATACAGCACCTGATGCTTGGTCCAAAGCTAAAGTACCAGTCGTCAAGGTTGGACAAATCGGTGAACATATCGCTTGGCTCAGTCTTTAGGCATGAAGCGTCAAAGAAGAGGTCAAAGGCGATAAGGTTGGGGATTACGGGCATGCGGAGTTCAACAGAGTTGTTCCACAAAGCCCTTCCGCGTCCAAAGCCAGAGTTGTAGATTGTCCATCCGCGTCCGTAGAACATACCGTCTATGTAGAGCTGGTTTGACTGCTTGATTGAGCTGTCGAAAGCCGGCAACTGGAACGAAAGTCCTGAATATCCCATAAGGATAACCTTGAAGTCCCAAGTTTCCGTAACAGGCCAGTCGATGAGGGTAAAGTACTTCTCCGCCTTTGTATCCGTGCGAAGGAAGAATTCTGATTCACCCCATTCGTCATCAAAAGGAAGGATCCCCTTTGGAATAAGACCATGCCATGTAAAGCGCTGGCTAAAGAACCAACCCTTTGTTGCGTCCCAGGCAATGTCGCGTCCGTCAAGAGAAAGCTGGGTAAAGATGCTGGTTCTTGGGCGCAAGTTTCCGTTGTAGTCGGAAACAGTCGTGTCTGTTGCTATATAAGCCTTGTCATCATACTTGTTGTTGAGCAAGCTGCCGCTTATACCGCCAGACAAAGAAACAAGGGCAAAGTCGTGGCTCCACCTTCTTCCGATTGTGTCCGAAAGGGTGATTGCATTCTGCTCATACTGCATGTAATAGTACTTGGAATTCAAGCTTCCGTCCGGCATGTAGAAATTGCGGGCATCGTATTCCTTTGAATGTGAGAAGCTAAGGGATACAGTGTTGCTTATAGGACGGTCAAAGAGCCAGTTCTGTCCGTAAGAGAAAGAAAGCGACTGCTGGTCCGTTGAAAGTGTAAGGCCTGCGGAAATAGACTTTCCTTCACCAAAGAGGTTCCTGTCCTGAATCTTTGTAAAGAGGGCCACAGGGAATTCATCCGGATCCGAAACACCGCTGAATGTAAGGCCAAAGTCAAGAGATGTTGTTGACTGCTCTTCCACAGTAAATACAAGGTCCACCAGATTGTTTTCTGAACCAGGGTTAACCTGAGGAGAAACATGGGAGAAGTACTGGAGGTTGTAAAGGTTTCTCATTGCGGCATTTACCTTTGCATAAGAGAAGATGTCTCCGCTTTCGATTGGAATTTCACGGCGGATAACTTCTTCCTTAGTCTTGGCATTACCCTTTATGATAATTTCCTCAACGTGGCTTCTTGCGTTTTCCTGGATGTGCATTACATAGGAAACCGTGTGCTGCTCTGGATCCTTTTTCTGGTCAACCGCAAACTGGTTTGAGGTGTAGCCGTTTTCGTAGTATTTTGTCTGGACTGCAAGAACGGATTCCTGGAATGCAGTCTCGTTGTATGTTGCGCCTGTCTTTAGGGTTACCAGTGAATTGAGTTCTTCCGTAGAAAATACCTTGTTGCCAACAAACTTTAGCCCCGTAAATTTATAGACAGAACCTTCCTTGATGTTAAAGCGGATGGCTAGTTCCCTGCGGCCCTTCTTTTCGTTGAATGAAGGTGTAGTGGTAACGTTAAGAACCTGGGCATCAACGTAACCTTTTTCCATATAATAGGCAACGATAGCCTTTTTGTCCTGCTCAACCATGGATTCCTGGTAAGAACCCTTGGTAATAAGGCCTACTTCCTTTAGCGAAATCTTGCTCTTGAGTGCGCGGGAAGACATGACGTTGTTACCAGAGAACTGGATGCTGTTTACAACAGTCTGCTGGCCTTCGGAAATCCTAAATGTAATCTGAAAGCCCTTTTCCTTCTTTTCTGCAGTGGACGAGACCTTTATCTCTGAAAAGCCCTTGCCAATGTAGAGGTCAAGGAGTGCCTTTTCGTCATTCAGGCGCTTCTCCTCGCTGTATATATCCTTTTCCTTGGATGAAATTGAATTCTTAAGCTCGGATACGCGAACCTTGTTGTTGCCCACGAACCTTACTTTTGAAACTATAGGGAATTCAACTACAGACAACTTGATTATTACGTAGGAATGGCTTGCATCCCCAACTGCCTGGGGGTTCACCTCGTCAAAGTAGTTGAGTGCGAAGATGCGGTTCAAAAGGTCGGAGAAAACTTCGTCTGAAAATTCCTCTCCTATAAAATTGCTGGTTACGCCGGTCAAATCGCTCTGCTTTATATTATCAAGGCCTTCAAAGACAATCTTCTTGATAGGCTTTCCGTAATACCAGTCACTCTGGGCAAATGCCGGTGAAAGGTGGCAAAATACAGAAAGGGCAAAAAGTGCCAGCAAAACAAAACAACGTTTAGCAGAATGCAGGATATGCATACAATTCCTCTTTTTTTAAAAACTGAATCTCCATGAAAGGGTAACTGACGTTGCAGGAACCCATGACTCTTGGAGCTGACCCATTTCCGGGGCAAACTGCCAGCGGATGTTTGCAAAGGGAGCCATAAGCTCAAGACCAAATTCTGGCTGGAACACAAGCCCCCCGTTTTCCGAGTCATTAAAAAGCACGTCGTTTTCGTCGTATGTCCACCGCAAAAGGCCGTCTACATAAACTGAATTGCCGAAGTACTTTCCAATATAAACAGTCGTATTGTCAAAATAGTTACCAAATGTGGTATTTTTTGACTGCGAAGACATATTCTGCGTTATGGCATTCTGCAAAAGCGATGTGCGTATTGAGAATATATCAAAATTAAGCAAGTCGCGCAATCCTTTTTCGACTTTTCTTAGAATAAGTGTCTGGGTAACAAAATCGCCGGCTGTAACCGCAAACTTGCCCATGGAGGTGCTGTCGCCGGTAAGAATCTGGCCAAGCATTTCCATAATTTCCGACTCTGACCTTGCGGGGCTTGCCATAAATGTTGGGTTGAACTGGGAAATCGGCTGGTTCTGGGCGGCAAGGCTAATCGTTACAGAGTTGCCGTTTTCGTCGCGTTCACGGGTTTCTGCGCGTACTGTAAGGACAGGGTCAAATTTTGCCTGGGTTTCGTTCAGCGTGATGCGGCCTTCCTTAAGGTAGAAGTTCCTGCTGAAGTAGAAGACTTCTCCGCCCCGCAAAGCTACGTCTCCCTCTAGCGCCCACTGGTTGGACGAAGTGTCCATGGTAAAGTGGATTGGGGTGTCCGGTGCCACAAGACCACGGATAAGCGGATTTATAAGGAAATTTACCTTCTGGCCAATGAGCAGGTTCAAGTCTATGTTCATCTTTAGCTTTCCGCCCAATCCAGAAGAGTCTGATTCAGCTTCCTCTATTTTTTCATTCTCTTTTTCCTTCTCCTTTTCATCGCCCTTCTTGCCGGTAATGATTGCAAGGCCCTGGCTTCCCAAGTCTTCCATAACGGTTATCTCTGAATTTTCAAGCGCAACAGAGCCCCGCAGGTTAAAGGAGTTGTCTCCGTAGAGGATGTGGGTGTCTACAGCCGTGCGTCCCTTTAGGGTTACGAGGGGCAGCTTTATGTTTACAGGAATTCCGTCCTTTTCCGTGGCAACAGCAATGTCCAGGGAATCCAAGCTTAGCCTGTCCAGAATTACAGACACTCCCAGCTGCATAACACCGTCCTTTATCCTAAAGAGGGTGTCGCTAACGTCTATTTTGTTCTGAACCATGGTAACAAGCATCTGTTCTGCCGTAATGTGGTTATCTACGAACATTGGCAGTATAAAGTCAAGGTTGGAGAATACTATGGAACCGTCTATGTTGGGGTCAGAGGAAAGGCCCGTAATTACCGCCTGACCGTTCAAAACCCCGCTGTAGACGGAAAGCATGGAATTGTCCACGAAAACTGCCAGCTTTGGAATGTCGCAGAAGAGGTTTGCAAGCACAAGGTTAAGGTAATTGCCCTTTATGTTTCCGTTAAGGGTAAAGTGCAGGGGCTTTTTTTCGTCAACGGACACGCTCAGTGTGCCTGAATTGTGAAGAACTGCGGAAAGGCCCAGTGACTCGTCAGACTTTACGCTAAGGTGCTCTGGGGTCTTTTCCATCTCCAGGTGAATCGGGACGTATTTTTTTAGAAGGTCACCTGACATTTTGTCAATGTCAAGCTTTACGGATATGGAGCTTGGGATAAGGGGCTTATCTTCGCCCTCGTCTTCTTGGCCAAGCTTTCCTACGGTTATTGTCGCAGGTGCAAAAAGCTTCTTTCCTGCCGCCTTAAGGGAAAGGTCCACAGCCATCTGCCCCGCAAAAGATGCAAGGTCAAAGGATGCGCTTATGTTCCTGGCACTTATGCTGCCCCAGTCCACACTCATGCCCGGGATGCTGAAGGCACCTTCCACAAAGGCAAGTGTTCCGGAGGCCTTAAGCTTGTTTCCACCAGCCTTCATGGAAAGCCTTGCAAGTTCCAGAGATAGGTAGGGGTTTTCTATAGTACCGCTTGCAGTAACGGTTCCGGTAACAAGGTCTTCCGCCCCCTGCCCCTTTATTACGCGGAAAAGAGGGAAATTTTCAATCACCACGCGGGAATTGAAGTAGCAGTTTTTCTTTAGCGCATCCCCCGAAAGTTCCCCGCCAAGAGGATTCGTAAGGTCTGCGTCTATGCCAAGCTTCTCCAAAGTTGCAGCGTTAGCCATGTTTATGGAAAGATTTGCAGAATCAAACACACCCTCGTTTATGTTCCAGAGGAAGTAGCCCTTTCCGTCAAGGGATGATTTTTCATCAGTATAGCTTACGGTGTTCAAGACTGCACCCTTGCTGTCTATCTGGCCGGACATGGAAATACGCGGCATTACGGGAAGGTTTCCGCTTGTTTCGGAAAGGGAAAGCTCCTCTATGTTAACAAGAAGCCCTGTCTTGCTGCCGTAGGAGAACTGCATGTAGGTGGAAAGAGAAAGCATGAACTTTGAAAGTGCCACGGGGAAAGACTGCACCTGGAAAGAACCGAAGATGTCGTCGCTAAAGTCCACCATGGCCTCAAGACCGTAGTCGCCTGTTACGTTTACCCAGCTGTCAAAGGAATACACACCAGAAAGGTTGTAGGGAATATTGTTCACTTCCATGGAAGAAGCAAAATCTATCTGCCTTTTTGCCTTTGAAATGTTTGCGTCCACGGTTGCGTTCATGTTTATGCCGCCGTAAACAGCCTCCATGCGCGAAATCTTAATGCTTCTGTCGTTGCCTTCAAATTCCAGAATCACGCTTTGGTCATCCCTTGCTGGGTTCCTTACAACAACAGAAGGCGAAGCAAAAGAAAATGAATTGAAGTCCGTAAAAAACGTAATCTCCGAATCCATCATGTAAGAAGAGAACTTTGGCGCAAGGCTTTTTATTGTCTCTGACTGCTTTTCATTCATGAAGAAGGCCGCATATTCAACAATTGTGTCTGCAAAGAGTCCGTCCACATTCAGCTTGGTGTTAAGGAATTTCCTGCCGGAAAAAGAAGCGTTGCCCGAAAGGCCAATCTTTGCCGGGGATGAATAGTCCTGCAAGTGGGAGTTGTCCGCTGCGGAGAAGGAGAAGCTGTAGCCCCCCGCGAAAGGCTGCAAACCAATGAGTACGGAAGAAAGCGTCTTTTCCCCAAAGCTTATACCCGGAGAACTTACCGACAACCCCTTGCCGGAAGGACGGACATATACGTTTCCGAAAACAGAGTGCCCGTTGGGGAAGGTATAGTGGGAAAGGTTTATGTCTGCGGAAGGAAGCAGGGTTGAAAGTTCCATGGAGCCCTTTACCCTTACGCCCAGGGTCTTTCCGCTTGCACTTACGGAATCCACGTAAACAGTGGAATTGTCACCGTGAACGGCAAAAGCTATGTCTTCCTGGGTAGGCAGGTAGCCCTCCGGCAGAACGAATGAGCCGTTCCCGCTCCAGCCGTATTTCTTTGTGAGCAGGTTGCAGTTAAATTCAAGGTCGGCTGTATACTCGCTCTTAAGGAAGGAGCTTACGTGCTTGTTGTCCATGGGAATCCTTATGATGGATGCAGGACTAAGCTTTTTCATGCTAAAGCTTGACTCAAGGTTTCCGCTGTAGAGATTGAGGCTTGCAAAAAGGTCGTAATTCCCCAGCCCCTGGGAAGAGCGGATTACTGCCAGTCCATTTGAATAGCGGGCAAGGAATTCCATCTTGCTCACCGTATAGTCTGCCCCCCTGTAGCCGTCGACCGAGACAATCATGGAGCTACCGTCAACAGAAGAAAGCACGTTGCCGTTTATGCTAAAGTTTGCCCCCGCCATAAGGTTTGAAAACTTTGCGTAGGCATAGCCGTCCAGGTTTGTTTCCACGGACATTCCGTTCTTCTGCCTCTTTAGAGAGAGGGAGCGGATAGCAGCAGTGTACTCCTTGCCGGAAGACTTGTAGGAAGCCCTAATGTTTCTAGCATGCACGTCAACCGGAAGAAAAGAAACCGCCATCTTGATAACCCCGATGAGGCTTTCGTCCATAAAGCCCTTCTTGTCAGACTTGTCTTCCTTGCCACCCTTGCCCAGGGCTTTCAATTTTTCCAAGACTTGTGTATATTTTTCCTTGTCAAACTCAAAGTCAACGTCGTTTATGAGGACTTTGGTAAAGACACCCTTGAAATTCTTGTGCAAAAGCTGGCTAAGGCTGTATTTTACGGACGCTTTTCTTACAGTAAGGATCAGTTCCCCGCTTTCAATGTCGTAGACTTCTATGCCCTGAATGTGGATTCCGCTGAAAATCGAAGGGGAAAGACTCTTGTACCTTACGCCAAGGCCTGTCTTGTCCCGCAAAAGATCCAAAGCCTGGGACTCGTAGGAGCGCACAAGCCTTGTGACGGAGACATAGATTGGACGCAGCGCGGTCAGAATGACCACAAAAATGAGGAGAAATATGCCAGTTCCAATACAGTTCCTAACCCAAGTCTTCATCGGTGCCAGAGGGAAATAAAGTTCCCTTAATTAACGGTAAAACTAATTGTAACAAAAAGCGATAAATTAAGGAAGGTTTTTTATGATATTACAGAATTTTATTGTTTTTGAAGGAATAGACGGGGCCGGAACCTCCACCCAGATAGAAATGCTAAAAAACAGGCCGGAAGCAAAGGATTTCCTCTTTACAGCAGAGCCCACATCCGCCCCAACCGGCAAATTCCTCCGCCAAATGCTAAAGGGAGACTTTCCCCTGCAGAACGAAAGCGCAGCCTACCTCTTTGCCGCAGACAGGAACGAGCACGTAAACGGAAAGCTGCTTACCCAGGGAAACAACCTTGTAACCGGCATAAAAGAGGCATGCCAATCCGGCAAGAAAGTCGTAAGCGACCGCTACCTCTTTTCGAGCCTGGCCTACCAGTCAATAAACTGCCCTCCGGAGGTACCGCGCCTTTTGAACAGCCTCTTCCCCCTACCACAGCTGCTCTTCTACTTTGAAATCTCCCCCAAGGACTCACTTTCCCGCCTGGGCGACCGCAACTTCCGCGAAATATACGAAAAAGAGGACTTCCTCAACAGAACCGTGCAGGAATACCACAATGTTTTAAGCGAATATTCAGAAAAAGCCAAAAACCAAGGCATGAAAATAGTCTTAATAGATGCAAAAAAAACAAAAGAAGAAATAAGCGCAAATATCTGGCAAGAAATAAAAAATCTGCCGATAGTATGATAAGTATAATGTCTAAAAATAATTTTCTTATGCGGATTACAAATTTACTCAAAAAGGCAGGAATCACAAAATTTGCCCACGCAAAACTTGCGCACGCAAAGCTCGCCAAAGCAAAACTTTCGCTTGTACTGGCCATAGCCATGCTAACTTTCTCCATAGCAGCCCCAAGCGCACACGCATACGTGGTAAAGTACAAGGAAGACTACTACAGGCTCTACCACGTACACCACCAGCAGTTCCCGGAAGACTGCCTTGAAAACATCTACTGGCTGGAAAAAGCCGTAAGCGCAGACTTTGCAAACCCCTACTACGCATTCACAAAAGTGGAAACCGAACGCGAGTGGGAAAAATACCGCTACCTCTTCCAGATGCACCTGAACCTAAAGCTAATAGAGCAGCACCTTAGAATGGCCCGCATATACGACAAAAAGGCCGCATACTTCTACGACGCCCCATGGAAAGACGAATACCTCAGAAACCTAAAGCAGGCCAAGTCCTACTACCAGGCCGGCTACTACTACTGGCAGGAAGCAAAGCTCTGGGCGGAAAAGGCAAACACATCGCAGTTCAACTTCCTCTACATCACTTCCCTGCAGAACTGGGAAGACGAACGCGAGCGCATCGTAACCGAGCAGCTGAACTACAAGGCCATATTGGACCGCGAGCTTACCCGCCTCCAAAAAGTAATCGACGACCTTGAGGCCATGACCCAAAAAAGCTACTAAATCCCCATCTTCTTCTCTTTATTCTTGCGGCGCTTTCTTTTTTGGCCAAACGCTTAGTAAAAGAACATCTTGCCATTTTTACTTGCAAACAAGCAGCGCCATGGACGGAGCGTCCAATGTTTGCGTAGAAACTCGCGGTTTTTCGCAGAAAAACCGGCCTCAAAAATGGCAAGGAGACCATTTTTTTTATGGGCTTTCCGGGGTTCCGGCTTTCGCCTCCATTGCCTATCGGCAACGGCTGCGCCGCCCCTCCAATCCCGGCCGTGCTTGCATTTGCAAAAGTCTTACCGCACAGATTGCTAATACCTGTTTTCTATAAATACAAGTCTGTGCCTCTCCTCCCATTTTTTTAGGACAAGGGCATCTGTTCCTACAGGAGTTTCATTCCTGTCCGCCCGCTGCTGCCAGATAATATTGTCGCGAACCTCAATGCAAAGCTTAAGTTCTCCATCAACATGGGCAAAGACCACAATACATTCTCCACCGGTAATCCGCTTGGTGTAAGAGGCAACGCAATTATGAAGCTTGCTTCCAAGCACCCTTAGCATGGCAGAATTTTTGGGCAGCTCAAATTGGTAGCCGTCAATTTTATCCTCCAAAGCCAGCTGGTCTTTAGAATATAAAAATTCAATGTCCCTGTTGCAAAAATCAATAGAAAACTTTGAAAGTATGTCGTGATTGTAGAGCGTCATTCCGTCTTTCATAACGGAGCGCTTTATCTCATCGTCTATGTAGTTAAAATACTGGTTGAACATTTCTATTCCGTCTTTCAGCTCCGTAAAAGCCATGCTTGTGTCACCAAGCATTTTTTTTAGCATACGCCAAACTGTCCCTTCGCGGTGGCCGCCTAAGAGAAATTGCACAAACCTTGCAAGCTGGGCCTCGGCAAAATCCAAAAGGCGCAAAGCATGCTCAGAACTGGTCGCATCGGTTAGAATCAGGTTGATTACATTCGGATCCCCAAAGCCAATTCTTGTAAGGCACCTGTAAACCAGCAGAACCAAGGGGTTTGCATAGAAGATTTTTCTCAATGTTGGATAGCTCTTTATCTGAAGATAGTCGCACACCCTGTTGTAAACATCGCTTGAAGTCTTGTCACTTTTTGGCATGCCCTCAAGCACTGCTTTTTTAAATTTGTCAATGACGAGCATGTTGGGCTCATAAGGATACTCACCTATCCCTTGCAGAAAATCCTCTCCGTTCAATATTGTGTTCAGAGTGACATTCTTGCCAGCAAAAGCATTCAGCACACCGTGGATCTGACTCTTCGCACTTTGCGGTAAAAGAGGGGTAAAGGCAATGCACTCGTCTCTTTTGAAGACAAAACGCCCCTCCCTCCAGTCATAGACTTCTCTTGCATTTTGCTCGCTGGGAATATCCGCCTTAGGCCAGTCAGCCATTCTGAGCAGTATCGTGTACCTTTTGCAGGGCGGATTTATTTTGGGATTAAAAAGATTAGAGTCTATGATTTTCCTGTCAAGCATAAAATAGTCAAGCTTTACAACAAGGAGCTTCTCGTTGGTATCTAGCTGGAAGCCGATTATGTCTTTTTTACACTGGGCATCGTCATAGAAGTTGTCGTTTTCCGTACGGAGAATTTCAACACTTTCTTTCTGCATCATATAGTTAGAAAGAATTTTCTGAGGTATCTTCCGTAAGCCATACGCACTTTTTTGAAGAGATTCAAGTTCCTGCAAACATTCCTTTATTTTTTCCCTTCCTTCAAGCGGAAATTTTGCAATTTCAACAGGGAATCCTTCAAGAATTTTACCGCAAGAAGTCTTAACCTCTGAGCCAGAAACATTGGCATCCTCCCAAGTCTTGTGCTCCGGGCAAAAAGCTTTTTCAGACTGCTCAACAGCATCAGTTTTTATGGGGACAAGCTTTTCGTAAAGAATCTGATTCTCGCGCTTAATGAATGAGGATGTTCCGTATTTTCTTAGATAAAAGCTTATTGCCATAAAACCACCTGTTTATTCTGCACCAGGCAGCAGGGACCTTCTGTTCTGAAACATTTGCAAAAAGTCAAAATCCCCGTTATAGTTGCGGACAATCTCACCTGCATCTTCGAGTCTTTTTGCAACCCTGGCTATCTTTGCCTGCGACTCAAAACTGACCGCTTTGCATACGGGCCCCATATACTCCATGTCTTCCTTTAGCATATTTGCAGCCCTTAAGGACATATTCCTAAAGATTTTATTCCTAATCTCTTCGTCACAATTTGCAAGTGCCTTGGCAAGTTCTTGCTGGTCAACTTCCCTCAGAACCTTCTGAATAGCCATGTCATCCAGAAAAACAAACTCTTCAAATCCAAAGTGCATCTTTGTTAGGTATTCAGCATAGATAGGATTCTTCTCTTCAAAAGCGGCAAAGGCTTCCTGAGTATCACCTTCCTTTCTCCGTTGATGTTCTATTTCCGCAAGGTCTTCAAGAGGAGCAAACTTGCTCAGGGCAAAAGCACACTCAGCTTCCAGCATTGGGTTGCAAAGGTTGTGGTTCATAATGTATTCAATTTTTTGCCTTGTGTCCTGATCAAGCGAAAGAAGTATTTTCTGCGCCCTGTCATGGGAAATGTAGGACAATAGCCCTGCAAATGTTTTTAGATAGCCAGTTCGGATGTAGTCTTCCAGAACACCATCGCACTTATCCTGGAAGTCATCCAGAAGCTGGGCGAAAGATTTTGATTCATTGATTTCGTTAGGCATAAGAATACTATAACACGGAAACTATTCAAAGTCCATTTTAATTTTTTCCCCTATTCTTCCATATAATCTTCCGGGGTAATGCTGTTCGTATATTCAATCACCTTTTTTCCTTACAAGATGTCTATATGCTCAAAGGTGAGCCCGTCTTTACCGGCATTGATTAAGAGGTAGGATGGGCCTTCCAGTCCTGTTGCGGAAACGGAGACAACCTTTCCCTTTACAAAGTTTTGGTGGCTATGGCCTATTGCGGAAAGTTCGTATTTTGTTACGGCTTCACTTTCCACGGTTTTGTCAAAGATACCGTTTTTTAGGCTTGAAAGCTGAAGGAAAGGATAAGGCGCATTTACGTCCGAAAAGAGGAAATGTGAAAAATGCATTTTGTGGCCGTTAATTTCCTTTTCCAAGAAGAGGGGCATCTGCCTAATAAAGCTCATTTGCTCGGCGCTAAGCTTTGACCTCATTCCGTCATAATATTCGCGAAGGTATTCAACATCAGGGTCAATGTCCACTCCGTCTGCAAGGTAAAGCTCGCAGTTTCCCTTTAGGCAGATTATGCCGCTTGCCTTTAATAGTTCAAGGCATTCTATTTCCTCGTTTCCGCGCTGAAAAATGTCCCCCAGGAATATAATCTGGTCGGCTCCATTTTCCTTTATCTGACCAAGGGCAGCCTTTAGGGCCTTTAAGTTTCCGTGAACGTCAGAGAACACTGCAATTTTCATAAGTAGTCCTTTTTTGTTAATATGGATATTATAGCAAATGCTTAACCAAAACTCAATCGAGCAGTATAAAAGAACATGGAAATCATCTTCTAAATTTGTTCATCTGCAAGGCAATCTGAAGTCAGTTTTGGGCTCCACTATTAGCATGGCAAATATCAATTAACTGTAACCCTGAACTGCTTGCGAATGTGGATTCAGCGTGTATTCCACCATCAATTCGTGGTTCGACAGGTTCACCAAACGCTAACATCTATAGATTCCGAAACACACGACCAAAGCAAGTGCGTATGGTCGTGGCGTAGCGTTCGGAATGACCAGTTATTTTATATTCGTTATACTAGCATTTACTCGTATTGAAAAAAAATTCATTTATCCATAGAATAGTGGCACTATGGACAGTAACGAATTTATTTTAAAGTATGCCGAGGATTCTGGTTTTGACAAGACCTGCATTTATTTTTACAGCGGAAGTCCCAACCTCAAGAAAGTTTTCTATTCAAATGACTCAAGTGACGGCGGAAACTCACAGCCGCGTCTTTTTGTAACGGACACCAGCATAGCAAGGCTTGACTCCATTAAAGATTTTGTGGCTCTTTTTGAATGCGATGCAAATACAGCAAGCGGTTCCGCAAACGGTTCTGCGAACACTGACAACGGTTCTTCAAATGGAAGCGGATGCCTAAAAGAAGGCTCGGTCTTAAAATACGGAAGCGACTACCTTCTTGTTCTTGGCGCAGGAGAAAAATTCAAGACAATAGACAGCGTGCTTACCATAGTTAGAGCTGCCCTGGAAAGAAATTTCACAAGGAACTGTACCTTTGTTGCCATTGGCGGCGGCGTTCTTTCGGACATGACGGCTTTTGCGGCATCAATCTTTAAGCGGGGAATCAAAGTTGAATTTGTTCCTACCACGGTTCTTTCCATGGTGGACGCCTCTGTCGGCGGAAAGACCGGCTGCGACATAGAAGGCTATAAGAACATGATAGGCTCTTTCTGGCCTGCATCAAAGCTTTACGTCTGGAGCAACTTTGCGCTTTCACTCCCGGAGAACGAATACATTTCTGGTCTGGCAGAAGCTATAAAGACAGCCTTCCTCTTTGACAAAGAAATGCTTAAGCTCTTTGAAGAAGAAAAGGATGCCATAATGAAAAGGGACAGCGCAATCCTTGAAAAAATAATAGGCGCATGCGTAAGGGCAAAGGCAAAGATTGTGCAGGAAGACCCGCGCGAAAACGGCAGAAGAGCATTCCTTAACCTTGGGCACACTTTTGGCCACGGACTTGAAGCGGCGGCAGGACTTGGCTGCATAACCCACGGAGAGGCAGTTGCATGGGGAATAGGAAGAGCCGCAGACCTTAGCCTGCTGATGGGGCTTTGTTCCAAGGAATTCGCTCAAAAGGCAAAGGACATAATCGCTTCCTACGGCTACGACTCTGGCGAATACCCCAAGGTTCTTTCCAAGACATTCCCAAATGAAGAAAAGTCTGTGGGAATAAAGAGGATTCTCCAAGCCATGAAGAAGGACAAAAAGAACACAAACCTTTCGCAAATACGCCTTACCCTGCAAAAAGGTGAATGCGACACAATAATCACTACGGCAAAGGACAGCGACATTGAACAAGTCCTTGGCAAGACAGGAATCTAACCATGACGGAAAAAGAACACTACTTTGACTGGGCAGCAACGGCACCCGCTGATGAGGATATTCAACAGGAAGCACTTTCTACCGCACTTGAGCACTGGGGGAACCCGTCCAGCATACACCATGCAGGATGCGACGCAAGGGAAGCCCTTGAAGAAGCAAGAAAAAGCTGTGCAGAAAGCCTTGGCGTAAGTGAAAAAACAATCTTCTTTACATCTGGCGGAACAGAAAGCGACCACATTCCCCTTCTTTCCATGCTCACCCGGCCGCAAAAAGGCCACGTGGTGCTAAGTTCAATAGAACACCCGGCACTTCGCGAAATGGCAAAGTCAATGCAAGCTTGCGGATGGAGCGTAAGCAGCGTTCAGGCAGACAAGAACGGTTTTGTAAGGCCAGAGGCAATAGCAGATGCTATAAGGCCAGATACTGCATTTGTTTCTGTAATGGCCGTTAACAACGAGACCGGGGCAATACAAGACGTAAAGTCAATAGCAGATGCTGTAGAAAAAAAATGCCAGGGAAAAAGACAGCCCTTCTTTCATGTGGACTGTGTACAGGCGGCGGGAAAAATACCGCTGGATTTTATTGGAAGCAAGACCAGCAACATACACGGAGCGGCCTTTAGCGCACACAAGATAGGAGGCCCAAGGGGAGTCGGCATACTCTACTTAAACAAGGACATAACAAGCTTCTTGCGCGGTGGCGGACAGGAAAAAGGAGTCCGAAGCGGAACAGAAAACCTCTTTGGGGCAACGGCAATGGCACTCTGCCTAAAGAAATACCTTATAAGCGAAAGAAATCCTTCATCCATTGAACGCTTTAAAAAGCAAAAGGAATGGACAAAAGAATTCATCGGGCAAATCATGCAGATAAAGGGAGCTTCCATAATCCCCCACTGCCGCTTTGAAAATGCAGATGAATTTGCAGAAAAATTTTCCCCCTGGATAGTTCAGGCATCCTTCCCTGGAATACCGGGACAGGTAATGGAACGCGCCCTAAGCCAAAAGGGATTCTGCATTTCCACAGGAAGCGCATGTTCTTCCCAAAGCAAGGCAAGGCCAGTCTTGGACTCTTTGCATATAAGCGCAGCCGAAAAAGAAGCCGCCGTAAGGTTCAGCTTTGGATTTGCCACCACAAAAGAAGGAATGGAGGATTTGGTAAAGGCCGTAAAAGAAGTTTGCAAGGACTTTGAGTAAGGGCCAACCTTAAACCGCAACATGAAATCGTTTTATTCAAAGACTTTCTTTTTATTCATAAGGATTGTCTCATGCGTTTTTATTGCCATCCTCCTCTACCTAACCTGCCGCGCGGCATACCTTGTTTTTGCAAAGCAGGATTACATTCATCTTTTTGAACTGATTCTTGGGCCGCAAAGCCTTGTAATACTTGCCCTTGTAATCTTTAAGCCGGAAAGGCTAACGCTTTTTGTTCCATCGCTGATCTTTTTTTCCGTTGCAAATTCAATAGGAAATTCAAACCCTGCCTTCCCCATTGTTTTTTTGGAACTTGCAGCCATCCTGCTATGGATCAGGAGCTTTTTTAAAAGCCACAAGGCGGTTAAGATTGCAGCCCTTCTTTTGCTTTACCTGATTCCCCTGCTCTTTAACCTTAGGTTTGGAATTGATTTTTTTGTAAGCCAGCTTTTTGACATAATACAAATTATCCTTATTACCTTCTGCATGATTTTTATTCTGTATGAATACCAGAAGGCGCAAGTTTCTACGGATAAAGTTTTGAACTTGGCAGACTACCCGGAGACAAGCGAGCGTGATGCAAAGTGGCTGCGTCTTGTTCAGAAAGGGGTCAAATACGAGGCTATAGCCATAGACTATTCACTTACGCTTGGAACCGTTCAAAACAGGCTGAACAAAATTTACCACATACTTGAAACCGGAGACAGGATAGGTTTTCTTTCGCTTTACTCAAACGTAAAGATTGTTTTCCAAAAGTAAATTGCTACATAAAGCGGTGGCTCCAGCTTAGGGCTATGCGCTTAAAATACCATTCGCGCCCAGTGTTGTTAAGCAACAGGGATTGTCCCTCACTTTCAAATTCTTTGTCAAAGCTGCGTCGGCTGGAAAAATCAAAGAGGCAAAAAAGGCCGTCGCTTTTACCCAAGCAGAACTGAAGGACAGGGCTAATGGAAATTTCAGGAAAAGTGCCGTTATAGCTTTTATCGTATTCTCCGTAAACATCACCATTATAATAACCGTTCATCTTGTACATTACACCGGCAAGGCGCAAGGCAAGGGGCATTTGGTAGGCAAGGATTGTCTGGAGCTCATAGGAAAGACCGCATGCCTTGTTCTTACTGCATTGCCATTCAAAGATGCCGTCATCATCAAGGCCTGCAATTCCTGAGTATGCACTGGAAAAAGTTGCAAGCATTACAAGGTGGCTCCAGTCACCACTTATGACAGCCCCTGTGTCAAACTGAAGGGTTGCAGATGCCCAGACATCATAATAGGGATGGCTGAATGTTGAAAGATGCTCGTATTCCATTGTGTCCTTGTTCAAGTGGCAAAGGCCTTCTATTCCCAAATAGTTCCAGCCCCAGCCCAGGGATGCGCCTGTCTTTAGAACCAAGAATGGCAAAGGGGTAAAGCCTATGCTAACCATTGGCCTTACAGAAACAGGGCTTAGCTCAAGGCCGTCAGTAAAAATAAGGTTGGCATCTTTTAAAAGCCAGTGGCCGCCAAGAGGAGTTTGCAATTTATAAGAAGCATTTAGCACAGTGCGGAATTCCACGCTCTTGTAGGGAGAGGTTATTGGTGCAAAGTGGCTTTCTCCTGTTATGCAGTCGGACTTTGGATAATATGCAAAGTCAGTCTGCAGCTGTAGAAAAAAGGGAGAGTGGTCTTCCGCAAAAAGTACCCCAGATGCAGCTACCATAAAAAGCGCAAGGGTAAAAAGTATTTTTCCTTTCATCTTAAATCCTCCTCATGAATTTTCACTTAATCTTTCACTTAGTGTTTTTGAAGCCAAGTCATAAAAGGCCTGGATGTAGTTCCAAACAGGTATTCCGTCTTTTTTGCCGAATCTGGCACAGACAAGGTTTGCAGCCGGGGAGACGTAAATTACCTGCCCCTTGTTTCCGAATGCAAAAAAATCATTTTCTGCACCGCTTCTTTTTAGGACGTACCAAAAGTATCCGTAGTAGCCACCCTGAGCGCTTACGCCTTTTGCAATCCTCCTGCCCCATTCATCGTTAACAGAATTTTCCCAGTCAGAACTTTCGCGCAATGACTCGTCTATCCACTTTTTACTTAAGACCCTTGTGCCAAAAACTTTTCCGCCGTCACGGTACATGCAGCCAAAGCGAACAAAGTCCATGGCACGGGCATTCACTCCGCTTTCCATTTTTTCAAAAGCAGATTTTTCGCTGTCCAGGCTCCAGCTTGCCTTTTCTTCCGCACCAATTTTTGACCAGATTGCCTTGGAAAAATAAGAGCTTACAGACCCACCGCAAGCACGCTCAATTACAAGTCCCAAAAGCAGTGGGTTGTAATTGTTGTAAAGAAAGTGAAGCCCAGGTTCTTCTTCTATTAGGGTATTATTGACGGCAAGATTCCGTAAATCCGGATTGAAATATGTTTGGGTGTTATCCTTGCGGGGAAAGCCTTCCTTGTATACAATTCCGGACGACATGCAAAGAAGGTGCCTTATGGTTATGTGGGAAAAGCGCCCGTCCCTTTTTAAAAGCTCTGGAATGTATTTGGTAATGCTTTCTTCCACGCTTGAAATTTTATTTTGGTCTAGCAGAGCCCCTATTATGGCTGAATCTATGCTTTTTGCTACGGAAAAAGATGTTACGGTTGAATTTTTGTCATAGCCCTTGCCGTATTCTTCTACAAGGACGTCCTCGCCTTTTACAACAATGAGCGCCTGTGTTCCAGTCTTGTTTACAAAAGAGGGCAAGTCTTTAGCCTGGAATGCCTTTGCAAGAAAAGCTTCCACCTTAGCCGACGGTTGGCTCCTGAATTGCCTTACAAAAGTTCCTGCTTCTATGTTACGGCTTGGAAAATAGAGGTAATCATTTACGCTTGCATCCCAACGCAAAAGGGCACGCCTATTAGCTACAGTGCAGCCCGCCAAAAGAGAAGGTAAAATTAAAAAAACAAGTGCGAGTTTTTTCATAGCCACAATTATAGCGCATTATAAAAAGCTGGCAATACGAATGTGAGGAAGCTAACATGCTTTTATGAGGAAGCTAATATGTATCTTGAACATGGAAATCAGTTTTGGGCTTCACTACCACCGTTACGCCCAAACCTGATTTCCAGTTGGTTTGCATAGGAAGATATTGTTGGTTTGCATAAACAGATGTTGTACCTTGATTTTTCTGTAGACCATATTATAATATATAATAGAATAGAAAAGAACTTTTTCTTGGAGGTTTATTATGAGAGTTACCCCCGTCAGATGTATAGCAAAGATTTTTAGCGTTTTTGCAGCGGCTTTTTCGCTTGCAGTTATTTCCTGTGCGGCAAATGATGACTCTGCTTCGCTTACCATTCAAATGCCTGGTTCTTCTTCTTCCAGGGCAATTTCTAGCGAAGGGCATCTTCTGGGAGGAGTGTCCGATCTTGAACTTAACTATTCCGTATACATAAGAGACAGCGACAACGAAGAGGTAGAAAAATACACAAATGTTGCACCCGGCACAAAGCTTACCATTAGCGCGCTTAGGGCTGGAAACTACAAGGTTGCAATACGCGGAATTACCTGGGGCAGCGTAATGTTCTATGGTGCAGCAGATGCGCTTGTGCAAGGCGGGGTGGAAAATACCGTTGGCATAAAGCTGGAGGGAGTTAACCAGGATGACAGCAAAATACGCTTTACCGACCCAACAGCCGTTCACTGGGATTTTCAAAATGCAAAAATCACATGTAAAAACGGAGATTTTTATAATATCACAAGTGGCTACTTTTCAAATGATTTAGACGGAACATATTTTGATTTGAGTTCTTATTTCTTTGAGCCAAATTTTGACTATACGATAGAAATCACTGCAAGAAATTCAATGGACTTCTCTACACACCACTTCAAAACTTCCGCAACGGCAACCAAAGACGGCATTGTTTTCACCGTTAATTAAAACTTAGCATATCCCGACTCGCCACAAAGCCTAGCCCCGATTGGAAGGGCGGTTGGTTAAAAATTGCATCCATGCAATTTTTAACCAGTAGTTTTCCTGCGGAAAACTACCAAATCGCTTTTGCTACGAAACAACGCGCCCTCCATGGCGCTGCATGTTTGCAGACGGAACCCTGGAAAGCGGGTTAAAAAAAGACCTCCTTGTCATTTTTTAACCCACAAGTTTTCTGGCAAAAACTTGCCAGACTTTTTTGCAAACAGTTGACGCGCCCCGCTGGAAGCTACGCTGCGTAAACCCATGGCGCTAATGACAAGGACACTAAAACCAGCCATGCGCTCCAGATTCCACAGATCCCGAAACAAGTTCGGGATGACGGCTACACCATCTGGATAACGGCTGCCCATTACTTGCAACTTTGCCCACTTTATTCTATATTAATCCTTATGGAAAACGAGAAACTGATTCAGCCAAAGGTTTTAAAGGGCTTTAGAGATTTTATGCCGCAGGACGAGATTCTGCGCGCCGGATTAATAGAAAAACTTACCGCAACGTTCCGCTCCTACGGTTTTGTTCCAATAGACACACCCGTCCTTGAATATACGGAGATTCTCCTTAGAAAGAGTAACGGCGAGACGGAAAAACAGGTTTTCCGCTTTGAAGATAACGGCCACAGAGACGTTGCCATGAGGTTTGACCTTACCGTTCCTTTTGCACGCTTTACCGCAGAGCACAAAGAAGAGCTTTACTTTCCATTCAAGCGCTACCACATTGCAAAGGTTTGGCGCGGGGAAAAGCCACAGGCCGGCCGCTACCGCGAATTTGTCCAGTGCGACTTTGACACGGTTGGAAGCGACAGTGCCACAAGCGACTTTGAGACCCTTGCGCTCATGAGGGCAGCCCTTAACGCAATCGGCGTGGAAAAGATAAAGATTCACCTTAACCACCGCGGAGTCTTCAACCGCTTTTTGCTTTCTCTGGGATGCAAGGACAAGTCAGAGGATATTCTTCGCATTGTGGACAAGCTTGCAAAAATTGGCGCAGAGGAAGTTACCAAGGAACTTGCAGAAGTTACGGGTGATGCAGCAAAAGCTTCCAAGATTCTTGAATACATAAAGCCTCTTTCTTCTTTTGAAGAGACGCTTAGCCACATTGAAGCCCTTGCAGGCGGTGAGGACGAGGATACAAAGCGCCTTAAAGACATTTTTGCCATGATGAAGGCTTCCGGCATAGAAAAGACTTATGTTCTTGACCCAAGCATAACACGCGGGCTTGACTATTACACGGGCGTTGTTTACGAAACCTTCCTGGACGACCTTCCTTCCATTGGTTCCGTTTGTTCAGGCGGACGCTACAACAACCTTGCAGGCCTTTACACAAAGGAAAAGATTCCGGGCGTTGGCTCTTCAATAGGCCTTGACCGCCTAATTGCAGGCCTTACCGAGCTTGGTCTTACCAGTGCAAAGGGCAGCTACCTTGACGCGGAGATTTACAATAGCGGCGAAGGTCTTGAAGTTTACATGGAAAAGACGGCTTCACTCTTGCGTGAGCTTGGGGTTGCGGTTGAAGTTTTCCCGGATGCGGTAAAGATGGGAAAGCAGTACGCGCTTACGGAAAAGAAGGGCGTTCCCTTTGGCATTCTTATTGGAAAGGATGACGAGAAAAACGGAACACTTACGCTAAAGAACCTTAAGACACGCGAGCAGCAGGCAGGACTTAGCGTTATGCAGGCAGCTTCTATAATTCTTAAGAAAAATTAGTTTATTTTCTGGATTCTTTGAATTCTGGACCATATTTTATTTGATAACCCGCTTTGCAGGGTTCCGGCATTCGCCTCCATTGCCGGTGTGGTCGCCCCTTCGACTTCGCTCAGGGGACAACCACTCCGGCAACGCGTTCCGCGCCCTTCCAATCGGGGGTAGGCTCTGTTTGTTTTCGCGCTTATTTCTTTTTGCCTAGAATTTATTTTGATTCGCTTAAAGCCTTGGCGGCAGCGTTTGCTTTTAGGCGGTTGTCGTAAAGCTTTATGGAAACGTTGTCCAGCCAGCCATAATCAAACTGGTACCAGGCACTTACGCTGTTTATGTCCTGAACGTTTGGCTCTATGTACTTGCCCTTAACCTGCAGTATGTCTCCCTGACGGGCATTCTGAACTACGTCGCTCTGGTAGTTGTGCTCTTTGTAGTAAGCAGCATAGGGTACGGTAACTACTGCCCAGGTAATTCCAAGCTCAAGGGCACTTTCGTCCGTGGGGTTAAAGACTATTTCTTTTTTGGCAGAACATGAGGAAAAAATTAGGCTTGTGAATATTATGGCAACCAGGGCGCAGGAAAAGCGGCACCCAATCTTAGCAGAAGAATTCATTTTGCACCCTTTTCATACACAAATTTTCTTACTTCCGGGTACAAAAGCAGGTCGGAATCAACAAAATTCAGTTTTTTTACGTCGTCTATGTGCACCCACCTGTATTCGCTGTGCTCAGAAAGTTTGTACTTAAAGATAATGCCCTTGTGGGGAACCTTTATAAGATAGGCATGAAGGGCCACAGTCTGGCCATTGTGGACAAAGTGGGCATTGGCTATGTTGGAAAAAACCTTTACCTTTACGCCAAATTCTTCCTTAAATTCCCTTACTACAGCAGCTGCATCGGATTCACCGCTTTCTACCTTGCCGCCGGGAAATTCCCATCTTCCACCCATCTGGCCAACAGGGTTTCTCTTTGCAACAAGGACGCGGTCTCCGTCCAGCGCTATTCCGGTTATTGAAGTTCCAGCCATCTAAAGCTCCTAAAGAAGAATGACTTTTGGGAAAACAAAGTGCAGAACGCCTGCCGCTACGCAGATAACGCCAATGTACTTGCGGGAGTCTATGAATATGGTCTGAATGTTGTCGGGAATATAGATGCTGTCGCTTGAGCTTTCAAAGTATTCTATTAGCATGGAAGCGCCACCAAGGATTCCTGCAAATGCCGGGAGGAAGTCGCCGATTATGGGCAAGTCACCGGAGAATACGGAAAGAATCTTCATAAAGCCGATGAAGATTGCAAGAACGCCTATTACCAAGCGGAATACCGGGTTGTTTACGCCCTTTAGGATTGCCGTGTTTGCAGCCTGGTCCTGGGCAGAAGGTGCCGGGGAAGAAGCAGGGGCCTCTATGTCCGCAAACGGGTCTTCGTCGTCTATGTCTTCGGAAAAGTCTGTGCTTTTGGCAGAAGACGGAATAAGGTCATTCTTTTCGCAAAGGTTCATGCCGTAAACCAAAATAAGCCCCGCAATGATGTTAATCAGTACGGAAAGAAAATAAAACTGTACCATAAAAATATTCCCCCTATCTTGCACTATCGGCAAAAAAGACGCCATTCTTTAGAATACTGTCTTTAGACTACAGTCTTTAATGCAGGTTTTTGTGCCGTTTTTACGCCCGCAAATGCGCCCGTTGTTTCGCATGCTGTTGCGCCCGCTAACTAATGCCTGGACACCTTGCCCTTAAGCTTTATTTCGTTCTTGCCAGATGGAAGTGCATTTTCGCCTTGGGAAGAATCCGCAAGAGAAAGCGTACATTCTATAGAAGCTATGTCGTAGTCCGTAAAGCTTGCCCTTAAGAACTGCTTTTTTTGCTCTTCCTTATCTTGGGACAAAGAAAAGAGGTATTCTTCTTTGGAGGAAGAAACAAGCTCTCCGTTTGCATCCAGAGCGTTCACTACCGCAAAGAAATGCCTTGGCCTGTTAGCGTCTTCTTTTTCCCTGGCAGATTTTGTCATTTTTAGGGCAACGGACACATACACGGTCTCTTCTATGGAAAAAGCGTCCATCTTGCAGCCAACTCCGTCCAGAAGCCCCTCGTTTTGCCTGCCGGAAAGTATGGAAAGCACAAAGATAAGCCCTACGCAGACTACCAGTGCCATAAAAATCATGCGGTTGCCCTTGGTTCCAACCAAAACGCCAAAAAAGCCCTTGGACTTAAAACCGCCGCCCTCTGCAAGTTCGCGGGTCTTTTGGTCTTCCAGCCTGCGGAATTCACCCTTCTTGTGGTGAAAGACGATTGGTTCCTCGCCTTCCGCATAGCCGTCTATCATGTCGTCTCCGAATGCCATAGCCCCTCCCCTAGTTCTTGATTACGGCCTGAATCAGGGAATCCGTACGCCACCAGCTCATCTGGGCCTTGTCTCCAAGTATGTTCAGTGAGCTTAGGATTCCTGTATTGCTAAGGTTAAATGCCGTGTAAAGGATTTTCTTCCTGTCCATTGCAAGGTGCCTGTTCAGTATGCGGGAGCCGGATGCCTGCACCATCTGTATGTCGTAGCCGCCCTCGTTTGCAACCATAAAGAACATCCAGCCGTTGTCTGTAATGCCTATAAAGTCGTATGGAATGTTGTGGACTTCCGTACCAAAGCCTTCCACTGTACTTTCGCGGTATGGCGGAATGATTATGGGCTCGCTGTAGGTTCCGCTTTCCACGTCAAGCGCAAAAAGCAGGGATTCGTCGTAGTCTATGCCCGACTGTGAGGCAATCTTTCCCTCCATGTGGGAGGATGAATAGTCTGCCTTTATGTAGAGGATGCGCCCTTCGTATGACGGCACTACGTTTTCCAGGGTAATGAAGCGCTCAACAGCCTTGCTGTCGTGGGGGTCCGGGATGTTGTCGCGGGAAATTGGAACCTTGAACAGAAGGTAACCGTCCGCATTGAACCAGTAAACCTCGCAGCCCGTCTTTTTAAAGCTTACCACCACAAGCTCGTTGCTGTCCGTAACGTAAATGTTCCTTATGAGGGGGAATGGCGTTCCTCCAGGCCCCTGCTGGCCAAGGTAGTCAACAAATGAGCCGTCCTCGTTAAAGCGGAGCACAATCTGTGAAAGAACTGTGTCGTCCTTTTCGTCCAGCTCCTGGCGTTCAACAGGGAACTTGTCCACAACGTAAAGCCTTTTCTGGGAATCCACCGCAATGGAGGATATTTCGTTGAAGGGGTAAGCGGTGGCCTTTCTTGTGGTGCTAACAACATCCACGGAATTGGAGAAAGAGGGCTTGGGGTTAACGTCTTCGTTGTAGTAAAGGCTAAGAAGGTCGCCGTAGCTGTTCATCTCCATGATTTTCTTTGACTCTCCGTTGGCTATGAAAAAGAAGCCGTCACGCATTGCAACGGAGGTGTTTATCTGGTTTGCCTGGTTAAGGTTAAAAACGTTCAGTTCGTCTTCAAAGGTTCCGTAGTCCAGGGAAAATATTTTGTCTTCTTTAAGCGTGGACACGGCGCCATCTTCCCTACAAGCGGCAAGGCTAAGGCTTAGCAAGAGGCAAGAGGCACATTTTTTTACAAAAAAATTGTTTTTTTTCATATAAAATAGAATATTAAATTAGTTTGTCAGTGTCAACATTGCAAAAGCAACCTACGCCGCCATGGAAGCCCTTTAGTCCCGCCGCATGGCGGGATGAGCGTTAGCGAAGGCTGGAACGGCGGTGGCGCAGAGGCACATTCAGTCGAGTTAGCCAGGGAATAAAACCGTAGAGCAAGCGGAACTTTCGTCTAAAAATACAGTCCAAAAGAGTTGCATAACAATAAAAAACGCATGATTCAGCACGATTTAATAAGAAAAAAAATTGCCGTACTAGACTAGAGACTAAAAATTCGTTATATTTTATGAATCGCATTTGGCGTCAGATTATATTAAAATGAGTGTTGACTATGTTTGACCAGATTCTTACTTTCTTTTTTGGTTCGCAGAATGAGCGCGACCTTAAGGCCCTAAAACCACAGCTTGAGGCTGTACTTGCAAAAGACGAATGGGCATCTTCTTTAAAAGACGAAGACTTTCCACTGCAGACAAAGGCTTTGAAGGAACGCCTTGCAAAGGGAGAGACTCTTGACGACATCCTTCCAGAGGCATTTGCACTAGCCCGTGAAGCTGCATACCGCGTACTTGGCGAAAAGGCCTACCCTGTCCAGCTGATGGGTTCACTTGTGCTTCATTCAGGCCGCATTACGGAAATGAAGACCGGTGAAGGTAAGACACTCATGTGCGTTGCCGCCGCATACCTTAACTCCCTTAGCGGAAAGGGCGTTCACATCGTAACCGTAAACGACTACCTTGCAGAGCGCGACAGCCACTGGATGGGACGCGTATACAAGTTCCTTGGGCAGAGCGTAGGCTGCATCCTTAACAATATGGACAACGAGGCCCGCCGTGCAGCATACGAATGTGACATTACCTACGGTACAAACAATGAGCTTGGCTTTGACTACCTTCGCGACAACATGCAGATAGACATAAAGCGCAAGGTTCAGAGGGGCTTTAACTTCTGTATTGTTGACGAAATAGACTCTATCCTTATTGATGAGGCCCGTACACCGCTCATCATATCCGGCCAGGGTGAAGACGACACCTTCAAATACTTTGAGGTGGATAAGTACGTTGACCAGTTTACCGAGATGGAAAAGGACCCAAAGACCGGCGACTACCCTGATGAAGTTGAAATGCTGCCGGAAGACAGGGCAGCTCTTAAGGGCGACTACAAGATAGACGAGAAGTCCAAGCGCGTTTCTTTTACCGACAAGGGTATGAACAAGATAAACGACATCCTGCTCTCCCACCGC